>Ga0222715_10000539_pt1 | contig 37727 bp, 34 predicted proteins | sample C33_9DmetaG_FD_165056 | JGI IMG/M metagenome (GOLD analysis project Ga0222715, IMG submission 165056) | Estuarine water microbial communities from San Francisco Bay, California, United States - C33_9D | ecosystem: Environmental > Aquatic > Marine > Unclassified | place: USA: California...
GGCGGCGGAGGCGGCGGAGAGGGAGGCGGCGGAGGCGGCGGAGGCGGCGGAGGCGGCGGCGGGGGAGGCGGCGGAGGCGGCGGAGGCGGCGGAGGGGGAGGCGGCGGAGGCGGCGGAGGCGGCGGAGGGGGCGGCGGCGGAGGCGGCGGAGGCGGCGGAGAGGGAGGCGGCGGAGGCGGCGGAGGCGGCGGAGGCGGCGGAGAGGGAGGCGGCGGAGGCGGCGGAGGCGGCGGAGGGGGAGGCGGCGGAGGCGGCGGAGGCGGCGGAGAGGGACGCGGCGGAGGCGGCGAAGGCGACGGAGGCGACGGAGAGGGACGCGGCGGAGGCGGCGGAGGCGGAGACGTTTTCAGTGATGAAGCGCAACGGGTCGTGGAAAATGCAGATAATACGCAAATCGTAGGGCAAGTGAAGGAGACAGAGCAAGGGGAAAGCGCAGAGTCAGTGGAAGAGACAGATAATGTGAGCTGGACAGATTCGGAGGAAGAAGAAATGGATGATATCTCGTCAGGAGATGAAGATGACGATAGATCGTCATCCGTTCATAGAGTAATATACAAACAACGCAATACAAAGACCAGAGTATCAGTGGACAAGCCTATGGCTTCCATCGATTGGTTCCTACAATTACATCGAAACACCCAACTCTTACAGTATTGTCAGTACTCAAAATATATAATCAAAGATCAATCTAATAAGCACAAGAGAGCCAAAGCAAACACAATAACACTGGCATACAAGGAGTCAATTACATCGTATCTGAATACGTGGGCAATCCGAGCCAAAGAAGCAAGCGATAAACTCGAGAGCTATTATGCAGATGCAGATGACACTACGTTCAAAAAAGCAGTGATAAAGTGGTTGGCACTGTGTCGAGATATCAAAGACATTGCACTCGATTCAAACCAAAATGGATTATATAGCGACTCCAGGTTGAAAAATGCTACAACGAATGTATCTCAGCAAAACGTTTTCCAACAAGCAACTTCTGTCGATAGAATACCGAATATATTGAAAATACACGACGAACTTTGGGACAGGTTAAAGTTGCCCATGTCTGTATGTAAAGGAATAGTCGTGCGCCCAATCTATGGAGTATTTTACAATTTAGTGATGAATATATGGAAAATATGGCATCAGTTATATTTCCCCGACAATAACACTGCTCAAATGCTGACGCCTAAAAACAGCGAACACGGAAATTATCATGTAGTCAATAAAATAGAAGGGTCTAAAGGACACCGGACTGCACTAGCGTTACGCTTATTCTTACAGATAATGCAAGGATTTGATCTACTACAACGTGCTATTGAAGGTATGCAAGACAAAATTAAACAAAACAGCCGTCTCGACCACGTCAAAGTATGGAAAGACATAATGTCATCACTAAACATTGACAATACTGATATTGACCAAAAAAAGAAACTTTTTTTTAATATTACCGAATACAAGCTGAATGCTAAAAGTACAGAACCACAAACTGGTCACACCGGAGTGAATCTCAATCTACAATGGCTGAAAGTAAAAACCCCGCAGTATAGCGGAAGCCCCAATCAACTGTCAAGGCATATATGGAAATGGAACGAATCAATCGATTGGCTACAAAATGCTTTGATTGTATGGTGGCGTGCTGTCGAAAACAACCAGAATTCATCGGATGACACTTATAAAGCTGAGAGTTTTCATAAGATTCTCAATGAGATGTGTGAATATATGGATGGAATGCGCCAAGTAACAGACGAGTACGCTGCGTTTTCGAGTATGACCAATAGAACATTGGAAGCGTCAACCAATCATTTTAATTGGTTAGATGAGCATGTGTTGTCTAACGAACTAGATTTTAAACAAATCATGGATATTCCTAAAATCCCGTATCCAACAAAAGACTTCATGCCGCAGAAACCTTCAGACAATTCAACAGAGGGAAACTATGTTCCAGGACATGAAGAAGAGTGTTTGTTATTTCAAACCCCTCCCGAATCAAATACTTACATTAACTGTCCACTCATGACGTGTGTACAGCAATTTAATAATACTTTTGAGCTACGAATGATAATCTGCAATGCATGGTGGGCAGATATATTTCCCGCATGGAATGAATGGGTAGCAAAACTTTGGGAGGCGTCATATGAAGACCCCCACGAAAAAAAAACCGACAACAAGAACAGAATCAATTTGTTCCTTTATGATGAAACACGAGAACACTCTGGTGTCCCTCTCATACGATCGCACGAAAGAATGAATCTCGCGCGATTTTGTGGAAGTTGTGTACGGTTTACAAAAGAAGCACAGACGAGTTTCAGGGAAAAAAATGCAGTTATCAATACGGACATAGATATATATTGCGAACATTTCTGGTCTGAATGGACGACAAACATGAACCACGACGGCACACGTCGCAAATCCGATGGAGATACCAGATCAAGAAGACACGAACGCGTCTGGGTTAATGACAGACGAGAAGGCCCGGGACTACCGCAAGCAGAAGCCAACGGACGTTCAAATGACCACCGGACATAAGACACTGAATCTGACGATAACTGATCACCAATACAAAACCCATGTACAGGCGGCTGCACAGCAAAACGTATTATAGCATCTGCCTGATGTAGTCCAGGAAAAACTCATACAGCGGCTGGATCTCGCGCTCGACGCCGATGACGAAGGACACGGGCTTCTCGGGAGTCAGGAACATATTGACGTTGCCACTGATACAGAGAATGAGCAGGAGTGTCTTCACGCTGCAGACGTGTGTCGGGACCAAACTATGCAGCCAGTCCGCGTCGAACGCTGTCAGTTTGATTTGAATACAACTGCTGTTTTCCGGGCGCTGCTCGACTACGGCCCTCCAGCGCGCATCTGTCTCGAACATCTGCGACAGGTATTGCGACTGCATGCAGACGGCTCGCCCTGTGTTGCCGCTGGCGACAAGCATGTGCATGCGAATGCTCATGATAAACGAGAAGTCGAAGGCATGCTCCAGGACTGTGTTGATGGCCGCCGTATCGCGTCCACCCCTGAACAGTGTGCTGGACTTCTTATGATATATCACGAGGTTGCACGCTGCACTGTAAAGCTCCATACTGGGTCCGAAGGCGTTCTTCTGTGGATGTAGATACGGGCGCACTGCAGCGCGCACAAGATGTTCGCTCGGTCGGTGCGACACAACGCCGCAGATATTGCTGTAGTATACGGGACGGTACTCCGGCGGCTTCATGAGCACCATGTTGAAGTTAATGCAGATGGGCGCCGCCATTTCATGTATCTCGGAGCTCAGCGCGGCCAGTAGATCTACCAACGACAGCCGCTCCGCAAACACCCTACACAACACGCGGTCGGGCAGTCGCACGTACGCTTTACGGGTAGCGCAGCGGACCGTCGCGTGCACACGCCTGAAAATGGAAGTGAGAATATCAATACATTAAAACATGTATGCTGCAGTGCATGTCATTGAGAAATTTGACAACCCCGACCACTTAAGATGCACAGCACACCAAAGATTCCGGCGCACCATGTACTGACTATGATGATCACAGACACGCGTACGAGCACCACCCGCGTGGTGCTCGCGACGTCTGCGGAGTGGGTCGGTGTCTTCTTATGTACTCAACTCGCAATGTTTGTCTTTCTACTTGTCGCGGTGGCAGCTCTCGCCCTCGCACGCCTCCGTGACAGCGTGCGCAGCACCGCACGCATGCACTTTCTCCAACGTATGGCGGACGACTACTGCGTGTCGCTGCATCGGAAGCATAAGTCGGAGCTGGGTGCTTACGCTGTCTAGTCAAGAGGGCTCGCGGCCCAGTCTGGTTTACTGTGCATAGCGCAGTACCTGGCGTGGGCATCCGCCTCGGTGAGCGCGCACTCGTCAGTGTCGCCATCTGCGTTATCCAGTACACAAGGCGCAGGCATCCAGCGGTTGTATTTGTAGCGCGCAGAGAATGACTGTGTGCTACCCTCCATCCTCCAGGTGCTGTGGAGAGATTTGGTCGTGTTTGATCCTATATTGCAACGAACCACATTCTATTTAACGAACCACTATTATAAGGGGGGATTTACCTCCGTTCGGTGAGTGTTCTACATTTTGATATTTATATTTTAATTGTTAATTATTAATTGATTAATTACCAATTAAATTTATACCTTAAAATGTAAGGTGTCAATTTAATTCACTATTAATCAATTAAAAATTAAAATATATATATATATTTCAAAAATGTAGGGGAGGGGGGTGCCCCCCCCCCCTGGATTTTGGTACTAATTTTAGTCAACTTTATGGTATACCTATTTGAACGTGTTTGTGTGCTGTGTTTTTGGACACAAAACTTGCCACTTCGGTCCCGAGCAAAGTATTCCCGCAATACCAGGCTTCGTCTCGCTCAGTCGCTCCGACAACCTGGTCGTGCAGCTCAGTCACATCATCCAACAGGTGAAATGCTCGACCAGACGCGCAAGTACAGCAGCCGACACACAGGCATACGAGGACTTGCGAGACCTGGAGACGACACTGTGCCGGTTCATGGCCGACATGATTGCCAGTCCCATGACGGGTCGCTTGCACTTACCCAACCCGGTTGCCTACGTCGACGCTGACACGCGGCAGGCCAGTCTGGCGCGGCAGCTGTGCATCTAGGCAGAGTATGCCGCAGACTCACAGACTCTGCGTCATGAGCATGATGTCGATCATGTCGTGAGCGCGGCCGCCGTTGATACACTTGGCAAAGACGCGGATCTGATCCCCGTAGTGCTCGCCGTGGGTTTTATGCACCACGTACGGCTTCGGATACGGCACGTTGGCTTTTGGATTGTTCATACCCAGATCCCTGGCTGCATACTTCTGCCGCGCATTCACTTGCTTGGGTGCATCTGAACCGTTCTGCGATCTCTTCAGAATAGTTTCGATCTCTGATAAAATTGTATTCATTGACATGGCGGACTTCAATCCGTCTACTTTTACACGTGAACCGGCTTGGTTGTCTAGGTTTGTGTCGTGGGGTTGGAACATGTCCTTCTCCCATTCAAAGTACCACTGCACCATGTCTCCTGTGTTGCAAGGGAAGTGGCCATTCCTGACGGATATCATGCCGCCGACTTGCACGGCGCATATGATGTCACCCTGTCTGTGGTTGGCATACGCGACGCCCAGCGAGTAGCCCTGTACGTGGCAGAATGGCAACGTCGTCATTTGATTTCTGACTTCTTTGTCTTCGGACTTTAGATTTTTCAAGTAATCTCCCGTCAGGGATAGGTCTCTGGGTGTTTTCAATGCCGCATACAACGCCATAATTAGTGTCTTTACATCGGCCTTGATGTCGCCGAGGTTACTGACGACGAGGGGGTACGCCGAAGAGGGGGTGGACATCGCAACTGGTGACTTCCAGTTGTTGCCGGTGTTGAGGACCAGCTCGTGTCTGTTCACACAGTACTTGTGTTTGTTGTTCAATATGTTATCCGAGGAAGCGAACACGTGCATCATTTCTTCATCCACGCGGCACGCCATGGTGTGTTTAGCGGCCGAGTCCAGCACGGTTCCAGTGGCAGCCGCGATGCCGGGCAACTGCGAATGGGAGAATTGGATCTGTGCTATTACCCGCTATGTGTTGTCCTTATATACCGATGCACGGTCGTGCTGATTTATGATGGACGTGACCCTGCGCCTTTGGGGTGTGGGGTTGCGACATCGCGTATAACGGCATGGGCCCACTGGGGTATGCCATTCACATGCTGAACGCGTCTTGTTTTTGCTGTCGGAGCTGTCGGTCGGATGTGCCTCTGCTCCCGTGCACCCTTCGCCGCGGCTGTCGTATTGCCGGGTCATGTACCCTGTCAGCATGAGACATTCTCGATAGTGGTTTGGGTTTGCCCTGAGGTTGCGCACGACACAGCACAGCGGCTGCACGCGGCTGCTGTAGTGCGGTGTAGTACGCGACACGTGTAGGTGAAGCTGTAGCACACTGGGCATGTAGTTGAAGTACAAACGCCAGCCCCCGTTCGCTCGGCGCGAGTCCTCGTACCGAGTTGATAGAAAGTATCTACACGCTTCCTGTATTTGCATGAGCATCGGCAAGTGTGAGCCGTTGAGGTCGCGGATGGTATACAGTGAGGTGTCTCTGAATACAACCAGAAAACGGTGCTCCGTGCCGGGGTGGCGGTCACGACACAGCATCCAGTCGTCTGTGTCTATGAATATCTCCTCTCCGCGGGCTATGCCTGTCAGAAGCTCGAAGACCCACCTGTGGTCGTCGTGCTGCCGTTTGAGTTTCATCCGGTGCTGATTTACAGGGTCAAAGTATGACTCGGGGGTAGACACCGTTTCGATGCGCTTCATTCCCTTGGCCCGCATTATCTTATATGGCTACACGGGTGTAGCATTACCAATATTATTACAAGTGCAACGCATGAGTATATCAGTGCCGAGCAAATCCAACAATGGAAGTAACTGCTTCACAATCCCTCGCGTTCTTCGGTTGGTGGGATCAACCGCGCTTCATTGTCACATGGGACGACATCAAGGCCAAACAGTTCACATGGCAACAGCTGCGGCGGCTTAACTTTTCGGCAGAGTCCCTGTACAATCTGCAGCCTGACAAGCATGAGTGGATCAACCGCAGCATGATGACGCTGGCGGACATGCCAGATACAACAATATTCCCCATCAACCCCATACGAGACATGCGGGCAGACATCGCTGAGGTATGGTCCATGGCATGGAGCCCCGACGAACTTAATGCGATGCGCGTTACATACTCCGATCTGGTCAGCAAGGGCCTCACCATGCAACTGATGACACACTTCAATTTCCCGCTGAGTATGTGGTTGCAGCTTGGGTTCAACGAGGATCACATAAAGCCAGCTATGAGCGAACTTGTCTTTGGAGTGGACGAGGACGAGCTCCGCATGATCATCAGACACACAACATGAGAAACATTCGGTTGCCAGGGTCAAAACGAAGACTGCGTGGAGCAGATGCACGCCACTACGACATAACATTAAGTACACGTGTTGTTATGTGTGTTTATTATACCTCATACAACTTGAAACTCATAGTATACAATATATTATCCGTTGATCTTAACCTCCGTATGTGTACACGTTCTGCGCGGTAACACCACTCACCGATTCCATGCCGGTATACGCAAAGTTGTGTACACCCCCATGGACAATCATCGCAATCACCAACACCATAAGGACACAACTGCGGGTGTTGTCCGTGTCGTGTTCGGACAGCCATGCTGTTTTGGTCATGTGTGTTTCAACCTCGCGTACAACGTCAAATCCGTTACACGTTAGGAATAAAATCAATACAGCCAGCGTGTACATGTCCATGCCGGGGTACATCTGACTTCCGCGCGGCGATATCAACAAATATACGCAGATGAGCGTGACGACAAGTCCCACATACAGGCGGCAACTGGCACATTCATTGAGGAGTCGGAATTGCGAGTTGCTGACATCTAATCGTTCATTTGCGATCGTTTGACTTGTCTGCGCCAGCGTCAGTACTTGTACATATCGCAAGATATTGGAGAGGTGCTGCACAAACGCTGCCACAACCACCATCAGCACGGCGATGATCAGACTATACATTTCGGTGACTCCAGCCTCTAGCAGCAAGGACAACAGCAACAAACTGAATCCCGTGATACAGTTTACGTCCACTAGAACCTGCGATACGACCAGCACGGTTGTGTCCATGGGGTCCGTCGTCAATAGTTTTTGTATAAGCCGTGGTTTTTCAGTTGTCTGCTTCCCACGTACATTAGATACGGTTTGTGTACCTTTTTCAGCTATGTCTTTCGATCTGATGTCCAATAACCTCGAAAATGTCGCGAAAAGCACAATCCACGCCACCCCTGCGCCCAGATAGCTGAGCAAAGACACGACTACATTCACAATCGACCATTGAGGGGTGTAAGCCCACAAGAATGCAAAGTTGATGAAGACCCAGTACGTAGTGAGGGCTGTAATGTTGAGACACATGCCTATCGTCAGGACTGTATACCATCTGTATGACGTCTCATACCGGACCATTGTCACAAACACGTACATGAAGAGACTGAGCACCGCGAAGGCCTTGATATGGGAACTGTTCAAAACACCATTCTCGTTGATCTGCACTTGTGCGGCCGCACTTCGGGTGCACACGCCGATGATCTCAACGTCTCGCCGCATCATACACTGCGCCTTATGTAACTGCTCGTTTTCATGTTTCTGTTTTTTTCCGCCTTCGTCGTTGCAGACGACGTAATCATGATCTGATCGAGTTTCCTGCATGAGGGCAGTGAAACCGATACCCTTGTAGGTACCCGCGGAACCGTCTTCTTCGTTACGGCCGAGCATCCATTGTCGCAAGACGCCATCTGTGTTCGTCGAGAAAAACTGTTTGATTCTGTCTTTCACCACGGATGGTATGAAACTGTCGTCGTCTTGTTTGTCGACACTTTGAAACGACGCATAGTATAACTGATCTATGCATGTACAGACAGAGTACTCTGACCGACTGTTTGTCGCTTGCCACATCAGCAGTTGGCTAGTCTCATGGGTATTATTAGTCGTTTCGTGGGTGTTCATGGTATTGTATACGTCGACTTGCCATTCACCAAAGCATCCAAGTTCATTTTTGAACTGGTTCATTTTGCTGCCGGAGGGCCAGGCCCGGTCTCCATTGTATTTGCTGGGTTGACGGACAACGTCTTCAAAGGTATCAGTATGTACACCCGCTCTACGCGGGTTTGTCGTCTGTAAGCTATAAAGATGCTTTCGAGAACCCCAGCGTCCAGTAACCAACGTCTGAGGATACCAAAAGTACGGCACTGCAAAATACAGCACCCACAGGCACAGCCATATTACTGTATGGAAGTGAATGCTAACGAACTTTGGCATGTGACACTAGAAAGACGCATCTTTAATATTCCCTGGTGTCTTATTCACTAGCATGAGAAACAACCGTATTTTTGCGACAGTATCCATATTTATCCTGCACCGGGTCGGGGTAGTCGTGCTGTGTAGACCAATACTCTCGTGTCCAGAGCACGTTTCGAACATGCACCCGTGCTCGAGCTGCTGTCCAGAAGCGTTGCTTGGTGCGCTGGGCAAAGGACAATCCACGCTGTACCGACTGGTGGATACAGGCGAAAAGTTCCGACGCGGTTTCGTCGGATAGTCGCCGCACCTGCTCATTGAGGACCGCGCCTCCGAGCTTATTTTTGAATAGTCCCAGATATAGCATGCACAGCGCATGCAAGAGCCCTGCCTCTGTTGTCGCACAGTGCTGCAACTCGTGTCGGCGTTGCCAGACCTTCGTCGGGCCGAGACCGGGTAAACGTTCGGCAAAGTCGCAGCCCGTGAGCATACACCACACTGCGAATAGGCTGCTGGCGTGCTGTATGTCGGGCATCTCGCCGGCGAGATAGCGTTGGACACTGTGCATGTTCACATACTCGTATGTGCGCCGCACTGTGCCGACACTCGAGCGCTTGACGCCAGTGCCCATATTTGTGGCCATGCGCAGAAGTGCGATCGGATGCTGCGGCTGTTTGTCTAGTTGTAGCAGCGACAGTGGCACAAAATCGCCATCCGTGGACACAATGAGCAGCGAGCCAAGCTCTGCCCACGCAAATGCTTTGACGTCGCACTCGCCGCGGCGGTGTGCGTCGGTGGCAAAGACTGACGGCAGTGCGATCTGCCGGCCGAGTACGTCAGGTTCCTGCTGGTAGTCAATGACCACCGTGCGGTGTTGGTCGTGCTTGAAATGCTGCCGTAGACGACGCACCACGAAGGCGATGACCCGAGTCTTGAAGCTCCGGTTGCGCATCGCGCCAGCCATGCACTCGGGTGGAAGCCGTGGCAGCTCGTCCTCGTCGTCGAACGACACGACGGGCACGTGGGTGTTGCGCTTGCGTTGTGTGGGGGCCTTCGCCACTGGCACGTGCATGTAGTTGTCAAACCCAAGTACGACCACACTCGCGCCGGTGTCGAATTGCGTCTCCACAGTGTTTAAAAATTGGCGCTCAAAAAAGGCGTCCCATGTGCGGATACTCTGTGGTGCCATAAGCTTGATCTGCCCGTCGATGAAGACAACCGAGGGCCTGAAGGGGGCGCCGCGGGTGAATGCATTTGGCACCCCGGCCTTCAGAATCTTCACCCAACCCGAGTCAATGGTCATTTACATGACATAAAATTAAGCGCATGATACACCAGCTTTTGTAACTTTTTATTTGAAACGGTAGCCTACGCGTCTAAGTGTATTTTACTCTACGTATACATGGCATCATCTTCTATGGCTTCCTGCTCCTCGTCAGAAGCGGCTTCCTGAGCCTCGGATTCCATGTAATCGCAGACGGGTTCTTCTACGTGCAGCGACTCTTCCAGTTCCAGTTGCACGTCCGCATTATCCTGCGCCACTCTGATGTGTTGACGCATGCACTCCCCTAGCCCCAAAGAGATCTGTACGAGGGACGGGTTCTCCTCTACAAGTCGCTCTAGCTGCTCAACTGCCTCGGGTCTCTTCATACACTTGTTGAGCCGCGCCAGAAGAGAGCGCAGTTTGTGCAGCATACTAGGTGCATCTTGCTCGACGTCCGACTGAGCAGCGCGGAGTCTGGCAAGGGCATCCTCGTCGACGGTGGCGCTTCCGGCCATATACGCGACTGCAGAGTCTATGCAACGCTCAAATGAATCCCCTCCGTCGTCCTCATTCGTGAGGAAATCGAGAACGTCACCGCACGGGAGCTGCTGCGCGTTGCTCATCACATCGCATATGTCTGGCCCAAGCGCGTGTTGCAGACAACACAGCTGCGACTCGTCGTCGAACTTTGCGCGAATGAGCGCGGGAGTTTTGCACGCGTAACACGTCATTGACGCTGGCCTCTCTTCCATCTCCTCCGCTAGTGCTTCTAGACGATCCAACTCGTCTTCCTCTATTGCGGGGCTGTCTGGGGCGCTGCCTGGGGCGCTGCCTGGGGCGCTGCCTGGGGCGCTGCCTGGGGCGCTGCCGGGACTGTCGGGATTGCCGGGACTGTCGGCGCCCGCCTCACTCCCCCGCTTGTCCCCCGAAAGCCGGAATGACGCGGGCGCACCCGTGCGGGATGGTCGGGATACCGGCGTTGTGCGGGCGACCGCCGGTGTCTGTCCGTGGCGTGTCATGCGTGCCTGCTCCTGACGTTCACGGAAATCCTTCATGAGCGACACGACCTCTGTGCCGCACGGCGCGTCGAATACCACCTGTCGTCTCATTCCGTGGCGTGTGCTTGCGTAGATTTTGGATGTTCGAGAGTTTGTCTTTTTTATGCGCATACGGGGATCTCCGCTTTTAGTGTCGACGTGTCGGTCATTTCATAAAAAAAAAATCGGTACAAACGTAAAATTTTGCATTTGTTTGTGCATATTTAATTTGTGTAGTAAAAACGTCCGTCGTGACGATCATTTCATAAAAAAAATCGGTACCAACGTAATTTTTGTAGTTGTTTGTGCATATTTAATTTGTGTAGTAAAAACGTCCGTCGTGTATTTCGGATATGTAATTTCACAGACTCCGCCGAACCCCCGCTGCTCATGGCACAGGCGTCGGTCGGGGAGCCGCTCTTGGCGTCGGTCTGGGAGCCGCTATTGGCGTCGGTCGAGGTGACAGATGACGCGCCGCTGTCGACGGTGCCGCATGGACCTGGGCCGGCCGACGGCAGGGTGGGCGTCGCCGGCCCCGGCGAGGTGATGCTGTAGATGTTCGGCCAGCGGTGCCGTTTATGGTGTGCTACGAGTTGCCTGTGTTGTGAGTAGGGGTAGCAGGGAACGCAGATCGTCGCTACAGTAGCTCTGCATGCTGGACTCCACGAGCACGACAAAGGCCCCGAGGACCACCCATGCAAATGGCTGCTTGTCGTGGCCGGCTCGCAGACCGGCTGTTGTGTGTTCAAAGAGCACAGGCACGGTGGGGTGCAGCTGCTGTAAAAGCGGCAAGAGGTTGCAGGCGGGCGCCGGCACGCGCTTCAAATCTTCAAGAGGTAACTGCTTGGTCCGCTGGTACGCAGGGTAATGGAAGTAGACAACCTGTGATACAGAATGAAATAAATGACGGAACTTGTCCTTGTATTGCACAACAGTGCCCAGTGGAACAGTGGTGATCATGTGTGTCTCGTAAAAGTCGTCCATGGAGCACTCGCGGTGGAAGTCCTCGATCTCGGTCTTTGTGTCTATGTCACTGGGCACGTGTGTAGCGTGTGTGAGAAGACAGTATGCACTCAGGAGCGCATGAATCGCAATAAGTAACTGGCGCAGTGCCTCCGGCCGGGGTGTGCGCCAGCCTTCGGTGTCGATGTCCACGAGCAGCTGGACGTTTTCGATGTCGTGATTCATGGAGTATTCGGCGGACGGCGGACCGTGTCGATAGTCTTGGCATATCAACCCCCCGATACGCTGCATGAGACAGAGCAGCACGCGGTCCAAGGGGAGGACACAACGAAACCCCCTCTCCATCTCAAAGAGCTTAGTGAACTCGAGCTGTAAACTGAGCACGATGTGGTGGATACCACGCCAGGATAGTTCCGGCCACGGGGTGTGACACACACACACACGGTCAAACCACATGCCGAGCTGTTTCCGACTGTCGAAAGTGTACAACTCGGAGGCGTCCATGCGGTGTAGTAAAGCGCACAGTCCCATACCGTATGCCTGCATACTGTTGTATAGCGCGCCTGTAGGCACCGGTGCCGCGCGGTCGAGTTCGCGCAGCCAGTGCTCCAAGAGCACCGGCAGCTGTTGTCGGGCTTGTCTAGGGTCGGCTGCCATGGCCTGTTGCAGGGCCGCGAAGGTCGTTAGCACGTGCAGGTTATGTGCTGCAGTGGTGGCAAATGATTCCGGTGATTGTGGTATTGCAATGTGTGCGTGCTGTTGAAAAAATCACGAACGGGCCTATTGCGAGTGGACAACGGGCGTCGCCAACGACGCACATCGAAGATACATGGCGCTACCTACACTGGCCATTTGAGCTATGTACTGCAGCGCGCGGCTACCACAAGTGTGAGTGGCAGGTGTTCAACGCGGACCGCGCAGGGTGTCTCAAATGCTCTTCGATTCACAGGTGCAGTCCTGAGACGTGTCAAATGGTGCAGACGGAAGAGGCGATGGTATGCGAAGTGACAGGTCTCTGTGTTGTAACAAAGAACTTTGTACAGCAGCAGTATAGCGAATGCATAGCCTACCAGGGCGAGGCCACGACATCCGAAAGCGCACGAATTGAAATAAGTCATGTGCGGCATATTGTGCAGTATATACTGTCCTCTGAAAAGGCCTCGCAGTGCCGTCTGCGTTTAACTCAACGGCTCAACAACCTGCTATTTCACAGCATACAGCTTCACAGTACAGCACCGATCAGCGCGACGACTTCCAATACCCCGTCCGTGCAATCAAACGTCATCGAAGTGATCGAAGCTGCAATAGACAGCGTGCGCCATCGCATTGACATGCCAATGAGCTTATCACCCGCGGATATGAGTCGTGTGGTACACGCATGTACACAGGAGATATGCTCTTTAATCAGCATTTGTTATTACAAGCTACACTTACATATTCGACCGAGCGATATGCGCGACGTGGTCGTGGGCCTGCTGTTTCTGATGCGTACAGGCATCTACATACACGGCGTGTGTGTGCTGCCGCGCCTCCCACGACTGTTGAACCTACTGCCGGTTGAGAACATGCTGCCCAAGGTATTCGACCTACAGTGCAAGGTTGTCACTGACATTGAGAATAGATTCAAGATGCACATACGGCAGCAGTCTCGGTCAAAGCTGCTGAGCGTCGGCTTCGGGGACGAAGTGCAGATGCACTGCCGTCGAAAATCCCTGCGACAAAAACTTCCATTCCTTTTTCCGCGACCTCTTGACGGCGACGTGCCATGACGCTGTATAGAAGGGCAGCGTGCGCGTCGACGCCCTGTGCGACTGTCCATGTGATCTTACAGCACCGAGTACAGTATGCCGACACCCCGAACAGTGGGTTAGACTGCGCCCATTCGCCGTGTTTTTTCCATGATGTGGCCGTGTTTTTACCGAGGTACAGCACGCTCGCATACGGCGCCGGCGCAGTGGGGGGCTCCGACCCGAAGAGACAGCGCGCACATTGCATCGTGCTGCGTTGTTTGTCCTGGTTTGGTGTTTGGTATTGCAGCGAACCCCATTCTACCGAGTCTACGTGGCACACCTTTTGTTTCGCAGATGTCGGTTCGTTCACTGGAGATCACCGGATGCACGATTTTGCGTTTACATATAAACAAAACAAGTATGCATTCTTTGTCCGAACAGCCCCGAACCTCTACTGCAACGCCAGGGCGTGGAGTTCCTGCTCAAATGACGAGAGGTCGCTGTCGTGCGCGGAGTCCTCAGACACTCCTGTCCCCATCGGCAATTGCCGGCTCTCGATCAGCTCACCCCACGCAACGTCGTTGTGTGAGTGGGACATAATTACCAGACCCTTATTGAGTAGAAAGCCAACCACAAGCAGGCGGCCGAGGGTGGGTTTGGAGTTATTGTTCAGCCATTGCCGGCACTCTTGTGCAAGCTGTACGTTGCTGTCGTACCTGTCTTTATTACGCAAGAGGTCGGTTATGGCAATGGTCACGTCGCGATCGTACGACTGTCCGATGTGGTCGATCAGGTCGTTCATGTCGTCGGAGAGCTCGGGCGTCGGTGTGGGGGTCGTGCGATGATCGGTGCTGGCCGTTACCCGTAAACACCGGCTCCTAAATGGGTCGGTGGCGAATTTCAGACAATTTTATTTCGTATTTCCGTCGCCAAAACTGACGATGTAAGTGCATCCGCAATGCCTGAACCTTTACCACCCGAGCTAGTGCACATTGCGCATCGTTTATGCGGACCCGTGAAGGGCGCAGATGCGCACAGCACTAACATTATACACATGGTGAAGCAGCGCGCATCCCGCCAGCTACAGTCATACCTGCACGTGCTAGTGCTGCGACTACAGAAGTACCACACGAGTAATGAGTCTCGGCAAACCGAGCAGGACTGCATATCCTTCGTCAATCATCTACGACAACGTGGGTGCGATGACCATACAGAGACAGACGGCGTAAAGCGCTAGGAACGCCGCCATCATCGCGGCCCTGAAGTTCTCGCCGAGGTCCAGCCAGAGTGCGATTGCCATCACTGTCTGCATCAAGAGCACCACTGCGAGGGCTGCGGTGATGACGACGTGCGACGTCTGATGCGGGGGGTGCTCACACCAGCGCCGGGCGATCGCGTGTGCGCTGCAAGCAACCAGCACTATTATCAATGCCGCGTCCTTGCCCACTGTGCTAGTCGAGCTCGCGAGCGTCAGGAGCGCGACAACCAGCAGAGCGTCGGCGTGCAGTTGCAGCACGTGCAGTCGATTCAGGCTCGTCGCCAACAACACAATAACCACGCTGGCCCAGGCCCGTGCGTAGCTGCAGGGGGGGTATGCTGCGGTCAGAACTACAATGCCAATGCTCGCAACCGCGACGCCTGCCAGACGAACATTTGGCGAGACGCCAAGCGAGGCCAGTCGACTTCCTCGTTCCTTCTTATCCGTGCTGGTCGGTGCGGGAGGAACTGTGGGGTGGCTTTTTGTGGTGAGACGCATACCATGCAGGGTAACATCGAAGCCGGAATTGATTACCATTGCATATGATGTGTTATATCACGACCGTCATACAAACTTAATAAACACGAAAGTCAACGCGGTGTTCTGTATATATCATATACGTGATTCTTCAGACGAAGTTCGTAGGTGAGTACCTGGATATTCTGCTAGATAATATGCTACGAGAATACAAGCGTCATCGCTGGCGATATGGAACAACGACATACACCCCCCTGAGGACCGGGCCCGAGCGCGAATTGTGTTCTGTAATGTCACACCAGACAAACAGTCACACTTCGATGCCCGTGCTGAACATGAGCCCGCTTTATTTCCATACACCGGATGCGGAATAACTCTTGTATAGTGTATGCACGTAACAGTGCAGTGTTCGTTTAATGCTTGTGCGTACTATCGACATCGAGCGTAATGTCTGCGCTCGTTCCCTTTGCGGTCCATACCGAGGCGTTTGCGCCAAAGTCAGCGGCAGGAATATAGTATGCCTTGCACGGCGAGGGCAACAAACAGGAGCCGATGCTCGGAGACATCTGCGCGTTTGCGACGCGCTCACCGAAGCCGCGCCGGAGCTTCGCGTCCTCGTGGATGAGCACGACATCGTGCGTAGGTAGTCCTCCACGACAGCACATGTCGGTGTTGTGTATAAACCGCACAAGGCCTCCAGGCGACAGATCCCCGAGCACCGCAATATTGCACTGGAGGTCAGTCAAAAGACACCAGTCGTTGTAGTGCTCCATAGCGTCTGCTCGACCCATCGCAATGACAATGCGCGGTGGGGTGTGCCACGAGACCAGACGCAGCTGTAGTAGCAGCCGCGCGACGGGAGGACTGGCGCCATCCACATGCTGAGGCGTGCGGACCAACACCAGTAGCAGCACCGGCGTCGCTCGGAACGAGCCCCCCCAATACCTTGCGTGCTCTGTAGACTCTCGGCGCGGTTCTTGACGCTCTACTTCGACATTGCTAGCCCCTAGCACCCACGACCGGTGCTCGGCGTGCTGTGGTGGAGCTGAAAACTTCTTTGTGTACATCATTTGACAGAGGATCATGTTGAGTACCACTACATACACCAGTAGTATCGCGCTGAGCGTATGCCATGCAGAAACTGGCATCCGCATTTACCACGGGCAGTGTCGTGTCACCAGCCGCGTTCGGCGTCAAAAAAAAACGCACTTGCCTGCGACGAAGACGGTCGCGGTTTGCCTGTTCTCCTTTGCACCAGCGACAACGCAGCATAATTCCATTCTCATCAAGCTTCCACAAATGTCTGTTGTCACGCACCAGCTTCCATTGGAAGTCGGACAAGTAGTACATGTCGCATATTATGTTCGTATCGCCACACGCAACGCATGCCGCGCGGTCGTGCGTGCGGTCATGCTCGACACTGTCCTGTACAACGACCGTGCGTGGCATCAGTCGCATATATTCTTACACCCCAAGTGTTGGAGACAGTAACTTTTGTCTATTGAACAAACGCGTGTACCACACTGGGAATTCGAGTTCAAATTTTGGTGTCGTTTGTGTCTTTGCTCGTGTTTGTGATATTTATTTTATCAGTCTCAAATGTTGCTGTACGGTGAGACGGGCCGCTCCGTGCCACATACGATGGGATCAGTACACGCACCGGAGACGCGGGGCGCGCCTCTCTCGAGAGATGCGATGGAAATAGAGCCCGCAGAGCATACGCCACGGGAAAGATCGACCATTGACACACATATCAACACCATTATTGGTTGTCCTGTGTATCTAGAGTCAATGCAACAATTGTATCCGTCATGCCTCGGCTCGCGTTTGGAGCCGTATGATCTGCGAGAACTGAACGACTACCGTCGTACAGCGGACCGTCCGACGGACGCTGCCAAGACACGGATGGTGATGATTATGCCTCATGCAATAGCGAGCGTCACGATTGTGCGTGTGTCGCCGCGCGCCGGCGTCACCGACACGTGGGTGCAGCACGTCAGCGCAGCGTCACCGCACGCGTCGCCGCAGCTGCACCGGGCTAGTGCCATGCTTACGAGCATGCGCTTGCCGGCGGACTGCGTCGTTCACGCGATACTATACACTGACGTGAAGGGAGTTGCCGTGCTCGGGTTATTCGACCTGAGTAGTGTCGGAACCAAGCAAATGAGGTCCGAATCGCCTCTTGCGCGGCACACGTGCATGCGCGAGACGGTGCCGGAGCAAACGCTGGAGCTAGGCGGCCGCGTGTTGCTGGTGAGGTATCTATGGGTCGGATGTGAGGGCGCCTGTCTGCAGGCTCTGACCGATCCGCGTATGATCCCAAATATGTCTTTCGCGGTTCGGTGTATTGGTGTCCTGCCCACACACATCGACAACGAGCCATTCCAATGCAAAATGCTGCCCCTTGTACTACCAAATGCATCAGGCTAGTATGCCGGCAGCTGCGTCAGTGTAAAGTTTGCCGTGACGTTTAAGGACAGAAGGAAGTCCGCAACGCGAGAGCGCAACTCCATACCCTCGACAGGTGGGGATGGTAGTGTGAATACAGTAGTGTAGACAGGCACGGCGGAGGATGGCATCAGTAGCAAGCACAGCACAAATAGGGTCATCGCAAACGGATGTATTGAAGAAAGACATGACCTCCTATATAAAACCCTGCTGCCAGTAGTGCACGAATGAGTGCGGTGTTGATGTTGCCCAGACTCGCATTCAGTAAAGTGTTCTGTGTGACTGGCCATATTATCTCGTTCGTTACGGATTGTCTGGTTGCTATACTGTACACTTTGGGCTCATACGAGGGATTGATGCTGGCGCAGCTCACGATTGCATGTGTTTTATTTGTATTATTGATCGAGAATATAGGCTCGTTGGCGGTGTCTTGAACAGGTACTTGATATATTTAGGATGGTGCATTCATACGCAACGTCGTTCGCCACCGACACGATGCAAGGTCGTTCGTATAAAGAAGAACTAGATTTCAAACCAAGAAATATCATCGCATCACCTATGTTCGACGCTCCAACGTACAAGCATATGTCCACGCCGCTACAGAACATGCCCACGAACATTGCACAATACCAGGACCCGTACCCTCATATGCATCGACAGACGATGATGCATGAGGATGCAATGTCATCGATGAATACTGCGACGCCAGCGTACACAAGTCCATGCCCGAAGAACAATGTGCCCATGTACGCGTCTGCGCGTCCGTCCAATCCGTTGGTTCTGCGAGCATCAACAATTCCAGATGACGAGGAATTGTCATTGGAAGAGTTCAGTCGGAGGCTGGTGGAGGGAAATGTGGTCTCGAAAGGTACCAAAAAGCAACAAAAATCGATTGAAACGAATAATGAAAGAAACAGTAAAGATGTGATGAATCAAGGCACATTGATACGTCAAATTCATCAGCAGGTACAAAGTCAGGCTCAGCAGCTGCAGCAGCACAGAAAATGTCTTAACGATGTCAAGACATCAGTAGACGAACACGAAGCTGTTCTTGCCAACCACCGAGACGCAATCCGCAGCGATAGGCACGAAACCAAAACGCGTATGAACAGACACGAAAAGGCACTGCAGACACATAGTCAATTGATGGTACCAATCAATGAGTCAGTCAAACAATTGAAAGGGGATGTGGCTAGTGTCAAAAATTCAATGGTCAAAAGTGATACCAAGCACAAGTCGCTAGAATCTCAAATATCACGCATCAGGGAGTCTTTCCGAAGCGACCAGTCAACACCAGTCAAACAGACGCAGAAAGCATACACGACATTCCAGGAGCTTCAGTCAAAGTACATCAAAAAATAGAACACCGACACGAGTGTGTAGACGGCGTGGTTGTATCGAGATTGTACATAGTATGGGTTTTTTATAATAAACGACGGTACGATCCATAATTGATGTGTGTGGTTATTTATGAATTATGCATATGTTATAAATGCATCTGACGGCGTGGTTCTATGATCCGACTGCGGATCTGAACGGGTGGGTAAACAAGATTATAGCGAAGTTTGATGGACCCTTCTGTCATGTGGAGTTACAGTTTCCGGACAGTACGGCGTGTACAGTGTACCTTGGGTCTGATGTCGTGATGAAACAGCGTACTTTCAACAGCGCCTGCTACTCCTCGGTTGTGATTCCGTGCACGATGCAGCAGTGTATTGCAGCAAGAGGTGTCGCCGAACGTCTACACGACGCTCGTGTGTCGTGTAGTGCATTGGACATGACATCGTGTCTCTTCAACATCGAGATGTGTCCATCGCGTACGTTTTGCAGTAAGTTGGTCGGGCAGATCCTGAACGAAAGTAGAATTATAGACCTAGATTTCAAGACGATTTCGCCGTCTGCGCTTTATAGAAGTCTGTGTGCTCATGTGCCGACGGGTCCGACTCGTCCTGTGCGTCAAGCGCGTCTTCCAGGGCTCCATTCAACGCCGAGTACGGCGCTGGATTTTCGATGACCGTCGCCGGCGTCACTACCTGCTCGATGTAGCGCATGACGAAACCACACAACTGCACCCACCCCTGTTGCATGTCGTGCACCGATTTCCCACCAGTGACAACGATTTTTCCGCTCTGGAATAGCAGCAGTACAATTGGGCTTTTGTCTGGTCTGTAGATTAACCCCGGAAACATCTTTCGTTGGTAGGTGCAATAAATGTTGTTCTCGCGGTGCATATCGTCGAGTCTGAGCTTATACCGCACAGGGTGTTGACCCAAATTCAAAACGACGTTCCCCACCATATTCTGTACCTTCACAGAATGGAGCGTGGAACTGACACTGGGCATGTTCTCGCGCATCAAAGCTACAACTTGAAGCGCACAGTCTATACATTCTACGTAACTTTTGCATCCGGTCAGTACCATCTTGCCTGACGTAAACAACAGTGCTGTACAACATGGCTCCTGTATGCGGATGGTGATGGCCGCGAACTTCTGCTTGGTATACGAGCAATTCGGGATCATCCCGCCCAGAATCCGCAGGTCCAACAGCATGCCGCTTACAGATATCCAGGCCGTGCCCACGAGGTTGTGAATGCACAGAAGAGGGATATGCGTGGGTTTATGTTTCAACTGCTTATGATCATAGTACAACTCCACTTCCTCCAGCAGCATGTCTGTGTGGATAGTCTGCGCATCGAGCTGGCTATACTTGCGCTTACGCATCACTGCACGATGCACCGCCGCAGCAGCACAGCGACGTTTGTTTTTTTCGGCGACTGTCCCTGATTACCCGGTCATACCACAGGGTCTGCGGGCTCTGTTTCATTGACTCGATCTGTTTCAAGCATGCATGCTATAATGCTGTCCAGTACCGCGTCAATTTCATATGTGTTATTTCGAACGAAGCGCTCGCAGGAGTCGCGGATCGTGTAGTTCCAGACCGGCAGGACGCCGCGCCAGCAATGCTCCTGGATGGTGGGATGCTGGAAGCAGGCTATGTAGAGCTGCAGGATCTGCGCCATGCTGAGGGTCTTGCGGAGGGTATAGCTGACGCCAGCAAGGCACTGCATGCGGAAGTCGACCAAGGCCGCGATATTATTTGCATACAGACGAATGCTCTGCAACATGCTCAGGATGGCGTTAGCATCAATATGGTCGAGACTCTGTGCGTCCATGCGCTTCAGCATACCGGTAGAAAAAATCACCTGCAGCTTCTCCGGCGAGGCAGGTCGCGATTGCGCCATCAGGAAGTACATGAGCAGCTGCTGGCGTCTCGTGGTCGTTACGGAAAATTGCTGCTTGACAGCCCACGCGTCAAATGTGGCCGAATACACCCATTGTTTGCTCTGGTGTAGCTTTTTTGCAAGACTTCGCAACTGCATTCTTCCGACTGTTCTGCGCGTTTCCACGTCATGTGCTTCGGCTCGCGTCTCCTGTAGCTTCAGCACAGACACAAGCTCCCCCGACAACTCAGGATTGATCTGCATGCATGTCAGAGAAAGCATGCTGTCGGCGATTGTTGCCTCTTCTGTATGCATGTCGTTGTTGAAACTCGCCACACACCGCAGGCATCTCAGCTCGAGGTCGCGACACACCGATCGTCCCTGTTGTCGCCGGAGCATGCCCAGTTTCAGTTCTAGGATCTTCTGCGCAGGGACGTGCTCTAACATGATGTACGAAAAGATGTGCATCAAAAGGAGCGGTGTTGGCTCGTATTCTTCGTCTAGCTTAGACTTACTCCAGCAGTCGGACAGTCGGCGGAGCAGGACCCCGGGCTCCGCATTTGGAGAGGGAGCGACGATGTTTGTGTACTGCAGTATCGCGACCCAGTCGTTTGTCTCTAGAGGCTTAGTCACATCCGCTGCCTCCCAGTCCAAACCCGCCACTGCGTCATTGTGTGACGTTGCGTGCGCGAACTTCTGCAGTAGATCTGCTTTACGATGACATTTGCTTGACAGAATCCACATCAAGTGCACGCTGACAGGACACAGCGGATCGATATTGTAAGCTCTACATGCATCACAGAAGCGCAACAAAGTCCATTCATTCGTATTATGTTCGGCAATGACACGAGATTTGTTTTGGGTGGTGCCGACGAAGGCATGAGTACGTCGCGTGTTACTGTCGTACAGGAGTTGTAGAGTATCCGGAGCGACGTCGAACGATATGTCCAGCGCCTGACGCCGGCTGCTCGCAAATAGCACAAGGGACGCAATTCCCAGAAGACGCAACCACGCTTTATCGCCGCATATTGTAGATGCGGTCTGTTGTGTATACTGTAAGAATACACTCTAGATTACCGCCGACACCGGTATATCGGCGACACGGGGCGTGTGCACTATGCACTGTTTGGTAATAGACAGAAGCATCTGCATCCTGCTCTGCTTTATTGCCGCGTACGTGCCTGCCCACATCCTCTTCCTCAACATCACCTACGACATACATACCACGGTACAACAGACGTTTGTCGACCGCATAGGGTTGTGTTTGGTGCTCATCAATGGCCCACTGCTCTGGGTGATGTTTGCCAATGTTCTGGAGCCGCAATGCATAGAGTCGCACATATACAATATATGGTCACGTCGGTGTCAGGCGACACGGTGAATAGTTTGACAGTATTGTTTAATGAACAGTTCCCTCACTCACGCCATACAACCAGTTGTTGCGTTGCCACTCATACACCGAAAACTTGGGAGACACGTTGTCGGGCTGGTGGAAATGTCGGTACTTATCAAACCCATCCGGGAGAGTTAACAGCGAGATACAAATATATGCACTGTAAAATACCATGGCAAAATATACGACCGCATTAATGGGTGTCATGCTCTCATGCATCATCGTGTTCAAAGGTACCGTTCTACTATTGGCACTGTTTCCACTACCAGTCTTGTCGGGTGTTGATGCTTTACCGCCACCTTGACTATTTCTATAGTCAGCGATACACTCACCCACGAATATAACGAACCACAACGCGACTGTGCCGAAGACCATACCGTCTTCACGCCCGAACCACATTGCCGTATCGTCAAGTTCGTATTGGTCATCCGACTTTTGTTTGAGGCGAATTTCTGACATATATGCAGGTGAAAGCTGTTGCTCTGCGAATAACAAGTAAACACCCCACGACCCGATTAATACCTTGACGAGGATCCCGACCCCCACGAGGAACATGGTACCATACCCATGGCTGTTTGACACCGTAGTGTCAAGCTTCGCGACTCCAGGGAAGAGCATCTCTGTAGCCGAAAGCAGCTCGTGTGTCCGTCGTAGCGTCATTCCCACCACCCCATACGCTATGACCGAGAAGATAATACTCCAAAGCATAACATCTACCACATAACTATTGTGTATGACGATTGTCAGCAAAACTGTGGTAAGTAGAATCAAAATCTGGTAAAGTGAATTTTGCTGGTACTGAGTCGTTTCCGGCCACGACACGTCTCCTACATCTTCAGTATTGTGAATCAGCACCGAGTAGTGCGGCCGCACGACTGGCGCCAATCCAAACGACTGCAGATTCCAAATGGGCTTGTTGGCCATTCCACTTGCATATAATTCACTATTATTTGCAGCATCATTTGGAGGTGTCGTACCAATCAACGGATTCACCTCATCAGTAACAGTCGCAAGTTTCGCCCTCTCGTGATTCAGTAGATTCCAATCCTTACCGAAATCTAACGCATACCCCATGAATGTGGACACGGCACACAACAAAAAGACTAAGGCGACGTATACCAGCGAACCCCATGGAATGCTCCTCATCAAGTGCCATTGCTTGTCGTCTTGCCATGTCGCCTCATTGTTTGCATCGACAATTAGCTTTGCATGTCTCCAGGTGGAATCAGGCAGATCAATGCTGTCTTCCCACGCCCGAGAAGCGCTGAATGCCAGAAACAGGAAGAACATGAATAGAAAAAAATAGACCAGTAATTTGATCCATTTGACGTGAATTTGTTTGCAGTCTTTCTTGTATGCGGCATCTGGATCTTGCGCATTGACGGTACCGGTGGAAGTATTGGGATCGTCACGCATTTGAATGTATAAGTCCAACAAGCTGTCCAAGCTCCATAATGCGATAAGTACCAGCAATACGATACCCAGCAGTTGCGGAGCGTGTGTACACAGCAATCCAACTCCTTGATTGGTTGTGAGCACTACGTCAGTCATATACGACGCGTAGCATGTATGTTGTGCGGTATGGCTCTCAAAGTGCCATCTGGATTGGCCTTGGACCTTGGTCGAGTGTATCACGCTTTTCATCGGCTCTGCTGCGACCTCACAAGCCCCGTGCTTTGCTGAGTCGGCTTCAAAATCATGACAATGACAATTCGGCCATGTGAGAGTTGCGTCGCACGTCGACAGGTTGCACATGTAGTCTTTTCGGAAGTATTTCATCACACCAGTCGAAATGTAGCTCGACGAACTGACGGTGTTATCGTCGTACAACGGGACAAGTCGGGATGAAATTGGATACTGTGACGCAATGCCCACCTGATAGCCGATGTCCAACTGGTCGCCTATCACCCTGTGCACGTGTTCCGACTGCATGCGCGTCGACAGGCCGATGTTTTCATATGAGTAGTAACTGACGAATCCCAAAACAACTACACTACCAAGCAGAACGATGATATTCGCAGCTAACCGCCAGGTCATATGCTTGACAGAATAAGCCATTGTGTTGGTGTCTTCGCTAACATAAATACCACGAAACGGTCTATCATCACCACTAAGAGACCCAGTGCGGAGTCATCGGTACAAGCGCCAACACAACACAACAAATCAGACATACCGATGTATATGTGTACAATATGGCTGGTGCGGAACATAGCACATGTTTGCGTAGATTGAGTGAAAACACGACCATGAAGCCAGACCGACCACTGTCGGTTGCATGCGTGCTGATGTGCAAGTTGGGGTGTAGAGTGCTGATCATGTACAGCGCATGGAAAGTGACGACCTCGTGGTCAACGAGTATGACTGTCGCTTCGTCTCGGAGGACCAGCTCCCCTCCTTGGCGGTCCAGCTCCAGCACGTCGCGTATGCTATTGCAGATATCTTCCATGTCAATGTGCACATGATAGTGTCATATACGCGAACCCACACACTTCTTTATTTAAGCACCATGCGAGCAGATGCCGCTGAGTGACAGTGACAGCGATGACGCGATGTCTGCAAGCAGTAACGATAGCTACGAAACTCACTACTCTACAGGTGACACCACACAAGACTTTAAAGCGTCCGAGATGGAATCATACGCTGAAATACAACAAAACGCTATGGGCGATGCTGCCGCAGGCATCCCCGCCCAGCCCTCGGTGCCGATGCGGGAGACCTACAAACCCACGCGCCAACCCGTTGAGTATGTGGACGACGCGCACTGGCATTTGATTTACAAAGCGCAGTGTGCCGACCTGCAGATTGCCCAGCGCATCGGCGCGATGGCGAGTCTACCGCCGCTGGACAGTGTGGGAAACGTGCACTCTGGCATATGGGCACCAAAGCTGTTTCCCACCAGCGTGGGACGGCTCACGGACAGTACGCAATTGGCCAAGTCCATGTGGTCGCAGATGGAGCAGCAGATCACGGACAACAAGGCAGTCATCAGTAAGATGGACGATATGCAAGCTGTGCCTGACTGGCAATACAATTACATCAAGATACACGAAGAGCGACTCCAGAAACACACACGCCGTGTATACGATATTTCACCTTCCATAGAGGCGAGTATGCACGAATGTATGTTCCGGGTACAGCCGCATTTTCTAAACCTAGGCCTCGACAAGAAAGACCTTACTAGACACCTGCTGGACCAGAAGAAAAGGGCCATGGAGAACACCACGTTCCATCAGTATAAGTATCTGCCGGACGCGGACGTCTCCATGCGCTTCCTCTTCCGACATCATATCACCAGAGACTTTATGTGTACAATCGCTGGCCGTATCCTGAACAAGCAGGAAGTGTGCAACCGTCCTGGGGCTTGGGCCAGCACAAAGACACGACATGACTTGACGCGCGACATCGACGAGGCCATCATCCGTCTATGGGATGACGACGACATGGGCGCCACCTGGATGCGGGAGTTGCAGGATACCATTTCCTCCAATGTATGGAACGAAGACAATCTCTGGACGATAATAGACCACACCATACACCAGTGAGATGCCATACCAAACGAAGACAAAGATGCATCGGTAATGTGGTTTACGGATATGCTTGTATATACGTGGAGTACTGCAATGGCCAATGTCCGGCGAAGGTCAGTCGCACGACCTGCGTTCGCAAAACGAGCCCATGTATCTCAAGTCAGGCGACCCCGGCATGGATGCCGGCGGCACTATTACAGGACACAGCACAACACCTAGCATCCAGCAGTACGAAAACATATTTGGTCCAGTGGCCCGCGACATCAAGGAGGACAGCCAGCGCCACAAGCGACACCAGCGCTGGCATCTTCCCGACGTGCTCAAGGGCGCCAATCCTTACCTCACGGACCGCGTAGACGGCCTCATCACGGACGCCACGAACTCGCCGTTCACGCGCAACATCTTGCCGTATGTGTATCTCGAGTCTCCCGACCAGAAGCTCAAATGGAATGTTTATAGCTTCGACGAGGGGATCGCGTCGCGCGTGCCGTATGAGGCCGCCGCGCGCGTGCTCCCACAGACCAAGCGCTCGTTTGCCGGGTATGTAGTGCGTCAGGGTCTGGCCATCGCCATGGAGCACAACTTTATGATGTCCGAGAAAGGCCAGCAGAATTTCAAGAATCAACTGACACAGCTTGTCGGTTCGATCCAGATGACCAACGACCTCGACGTGCACGTCGCATTACTAACGGCACCATCGTACCAACGCATGCAGAACGAAAAATACATAGATACACAGCAGAGTTTGGCCAAGGTTGCTCGGCGCTATGTCGATATGTTTGGTCTAATGCAGAAAATTCCGAACGCTATGGACTTCCTCATCGAGGACGCGAAGCAGATCCTGAAGACATGGGGCAGTCAACCGCCCACGTTCTGCATGTGCAACGGCAAACTACAGACACAACTGACGATGCTACCAGAGCGTACTGAATACATAACAAACGGCCCAGACGGCGCCAAGCGACTCGCGCAGGGTCCGGATTTGCCCAGTTACCGCGGTCTCTCTTTCATCAATTCGCGCAAGTTCAGCATGGACTCGGGCACAGCCCCACGCGACCTACTGCGCCGACGAGTGCGCGTGGCTGAGTACTACGCATTTGACAGTGACGTTGATAGAGTGCACTTGTACGACCAAACACAGGATACGTTTTTTTCCATCACTCCGTCGCAGGTTAATGCAAAGACATACCATGTCGATGAAGACAATCAAATTCTTTTGGACGTCAAGAATGCACTGTTGTGGTTGAAAAATAATGGCTTATTAGTTGCTGAAGTAGATGACATGTCAAAGATTACATCTTTCTTAGCAGGAACAAAAAGTGATGAAATGATGGAAATGTTGAAAGAGTACGGTGAATGGTGGTCTCCCCGCGTCATTGAGACTGAAGCAACAGAAGAAAAGTTGCGAGAAATAACAACAGATATAATGCATCATGTTGGCACGGCTGACGCGATCCAGATAAAAAAATGGCTTGTCGTGTTATTACGGTATGAATACACAGGTAAACGAACAAGAACATTCCAACAACAAAAAGATATGGAACAGTTGGTGTACGATATAGTGGATAAAATTCACAAAAGATGTAAAATAAGTACTGCTGAATACGACGCCACCTATGCAGCAGCTGTTTTAGAGTCCAAAAACTACAGTGCGGAAACTAAGTTCAAACCTGCAGACACTCAGTTCAAATACATCTTGCTGCGTCCAAATATAGAACACGAGATGCTCGCAGTCATTTTTGGACGAGGTGGAACGCAGGAGTTGGGCTGCACGTTCTGGGGGCAGACTGAAATGTCATGCTACGACGACGCGCAGCATGGTATATGGGGCATGAGCTACAAGTACCACGAGCGGGCGCTGGTAACTAACGAACGCAACCTAGTGCGAGTGTACGATATTGCGTTTGACGGCTACAACGGCGGGATGGATAATTCGATTCTGGACATGAATGAAGAAGCTGATCTGAATAGCTTCCGAAACTCAACCATGAACAAGAATGTCGCATATGACGGCATCAGCATGGTACCATTCATTATACCCGCACTCGAGTCGACTAATTTTCTGTCTCCTGTGCTGTTCACGGGGTCAACAGGTGTCGAAGAGACAGAGGCACGTGAAAATTTACGCAGTGCGGACGTCGATAAACACAACATACTGACTGGCCTGAAACACTGGTCACAGAAGGTAGCATTTCTCGTGCAGTGGCAGAGGATGAATATCGACCACTGGATATCGCCATCGTCTATTTCTACTCTTCCCGGTGACAGCTGTATTACAGGCAACGCGGCGCAGATATGCATGGCATTTCACGGCACGATGAAGCTGGAACGAGCGGGAAAACTCGAAGTCGCGCACAATGGAAGTGGACACCTGGGCCCCAGCTACCCAGGCGTGGCGTCAGTCCGTGAAGGCCGTGGTCGGGTTTACCAGGAATCCGTCTTGAATGCAGTAACTATGGCACATTCGGTGTAGTGTCATCAGGCATCCGGATAGACATGCTGCAATATTACTGTTCAAATAAAATACTGTTTCCCGTGTACGGTCTCAGACGTCCATATCATTGCCTATATACATGCTACGCACGCGAGCCTTGTCTTGGTCCGTCATCACTCCACACTCCACAAGCGCTTTTATGTCTGCCACGGAGGTGATTTCCAGTCGCGACCGGGCTGTGAGGCTGCAGTGAACGGCGTCAATCGCCACGTCAAAACAGGCACAGTACATCATCGCAGCAGTGTGCTCCAAAAATCTACACATGCCGAGTACATATGCTTGCTGTGAGCGCGATGTCAATTCTGTCCCGCTGGTGCCGAAATACTTGTGTGATGTAGCGAGCGTGCTTGCGCCAGTGAAGAAAACATTCACCGAGTGGATGTACTGCTCTCGCATCTGCAACATAACATCGTTGTAGACGATTGGCGTGAGCTCGGACGTTTCGGAGTTCGGCGGCATGATGTGGGGCACCGCCTGGGCGGATGAGTCGTCCTTCATGAACTCTGAGTTTACCCAAGCATGGTTGGCGTCTACCACGCTCTCTAGACGTGACTTGTCGCGGCGTGAGTAGTAATGCGACATGGGTCCCTGCATCATGTTGTGCTGTCCCGTCAATGAATATCGTCGCACATCATCTAGTAGTTGCATTCCCGACGGCGTCGGGTCTTTCAGGTCCAATTTCTCCGTTACTACGAGATGTTTGTGTGTGTTCCATCGTTCCTTTTCTATGACAAAGTTTACGGTTTCCCGGTATAATTCGTGTTGTGTAAACAAATACTGCATAGGACTCGGCATACGCATGTCTGGTACAACAATCGGGGACTGCCAGGGCACGATATTTACTTCGTCGTCCTTGACGTCCCCGATGTTCATGCGCACACGGTACCGCACCAAACACGACGTCTCGAAACGGCGGCGTTTTATACCCACTCCGTCAGCACCCTTCGACGGTTGGTTCGTTCGTGATGGTACTACCTCCACAGACCATGTGAAAGTACCGAGTTCTGGTATGAACGGCAGCGGCACACCATTCCTGCGCCGTACATAGAACGGCACGAACCCGGTCAACACGGCGATTTCTATTGCCTGGCGCAGCATGTGCGTGTAGTGGTACGTGAGCATCTTATGAAGCGCAGGCTTCAAATCCGCCCCGCGCTCGGTCAACTTTATGTCTTGGGCGAGGCAGCTGTTGATCAATCGCTGAATACAGGCAGAAACCACTGGCTCTGTCCTCAACCACTGCGTCATTTGACCTAAACGAGCATTGATGTCGCTTATCGCAGGTGGCGCCACAACACGAATATATACAGAGCTGGTCTGACTCACATCACATACATATTTACGAGACCACATGCCAAACCAGTCAGCTTCCACCCTGCGCACGCCGTCGGTGCGCGTGATTGCGACACCATGCACGATACGGCGGTTACACTTGCGAACCGCTGCCCAGTCAAATCAGTTCACCAGGTCGAATCCTTCCCCGTGATCGTCTTCGCGGGTGTATCTCTATGTTGCATGATCTCATGGATGACATTCTCGAATGAACTCATGATTTTCAAGGACACAGGTCCCAGTGCTACAACTCGCTTGATCATGAAATCACGTGCCAGTATCCCTGTCATTGAAATCTTCACCAATAAAGACCTCCACCAGCAGTTTGGTCACGTGGAAGAAATGGACATACGCAGATTCGTAAAAAACCCGGAATGGTGGTGTAATGTTACGAAAGAATCGGAATATCACCAGCGCGATCCCCAGGACTTCAATTTATGGATTCATTTGAAAGGAAAAACTAAAGGCCCCCATCTTATCAGACTCGAGGTCAAGAGGTCAAATGAGGATTACGACAGTTTCTACATGAATATTTACTTTCTGCGTCGGAATCAGAAAACGCGCGACGATTGGCTTGGGTACCTTGCATTCACATACGATTGTGCAGACAAGAAGGGTTTAGGCATCCCGTCTTATCATGTTAGTCCCAATGACTTCGAGTCTGTCGACTATGACAGGAACTGGCCCAACAAAAAAGAATTCGAGAGTTTTTTGTATCCTTGGATCTCCACATTCATCGTGACAACATTTATTGGGCATTTTCTGCGTCATGCCGTATACAACTTCGCACAACCCAATCATAAAAACTGAACTGATGCATCCGCAGACGAAGTCTCGGATTTGCAATAGGTAACGAAGTCGTTTGATAGAACGATAGAAGTGTGCGGAGAGTCACTGTCCTTTATTAAAATCAAAATTACACAATGAACATGTAGTGTAGAAACTCCCGACTCCCCCATTCTAGTCGTATTCATTCACCGCGTCGACAAACGAAACTGTCAATACATGCTGCCCACGTCCTTTGCAAATGCGTCCCAAATATTTTCCGTTGCTGTCTCCTGGACACTCGTACGGTCCAATGACTCAGTAGCCTTGGACTTTCCCCCGACGACTCGGCTGTCGTGGTCAGCGTATATGCCATCAACCCGCGAGCGGAGCTCGACGTTCTCGGCTCGGAGCTTGTCGAGATTGTGCTCCTGTCGCTCGTGCAGCGCGGACGCTGCTACCATCATCTGCCACACGCCATTATCTTCGGCGGATTCCTTCACAAGTGTATCAAGACCACCCTTGAACTTGGCTTTCACCTCCGCGTCCTTCGTGTCTACGGCGGACATCCACTTCGTCATCAATGTGTCAAGGGCACTCTGCATTCCCTCGCGCGTCTTTTGACTGAGTCGTGCGTTTCGCTGCTTCTCGAGTTCGTATTTTTTCCTCTCCTGTTCAAGCTGCGTCTCGAGAGCCGTCTGGTTAGACTCGAGATTCTTGATGTGCGTCAGGACGTTGTTCATGTCAGTGGTGTCCTTCCTGTGTTCGTCGCCAGGCTGTGTAGACGAAGCCATTGCACATCGGAAGTCTTTCTTATATACCAATCCGCTGAGTGTCATGCATTGCATTGCGTCCACACCACTACGTCCTAACATGCAGCACGGCGCGGTGTGTACAGCGACCCACACGGTCCCGTATTGGTGTGACGCCAGACACGACCACCAGTAACACTCGGTTCGTGCCAAAGCCCACCGACTGCCGCTGCATACGGGCCGATGTCGGCGCCGTTTCCGGCGGTGGCACTATGAGCATGAGTGATGAGTGTGGATATACGCGAAGCACCTGCGCAGTGCTAGTGGTACTAACCAGCACGTGCATGTGCCCCGGTAGGTCTCCGCGTCCGTTATAACAGAACGCCTGCACCTGTTCACAGACCACTGCCTGTAGGGCCGCGTTGAGTTCCGGGTGTGTTGTCGACGCTGCACACAACTGTCGCGAGCAGCGGAAGAGCGCACCTCCGGGTCCTGTGGCGCGTGGGCCTGCCGCGCGAGCTCGCCCGCGTCCTGTGGCACGTGGGCCTGTGGCGCGAGTTCGCATACGAGCTGTACGCGACGTGTTGTTATATACACAGCACACGGTGATATCCACATGACGCGGTGATACTCACAGGACGCGGGCATTATACATATATTTTATTACATGATCCGCGATTAAGTTCGGACATTGACAACTTAGACTCACAACTGTGACTTCAAAAAAAACTGCACTTTATTCAGCCGAAATATCAGGTCCGTGTCGACACCCGCACGCAGCTGGTGCAGTCTGTTAAGGGTGGCCTCGAGTGGGGTTTCACCGGACTTCGCAGTATACTTCCCTTTACTGGTGAGGTTGTTTCGCATCTGGAGCATCCTTTGGAACATATTCCCTTCATTATTCGTAAGATTGAAAAGCTCGAACACGTTATGCACGTTCCCATGGTACGCGGCCAGATGCAATACGGTATTGCCGTCTCGTTTACGCTTGAGCGTGTATGGGTTGACCGCATGACTGCCTTTTTTGGCAGTCTGGTCACGGATATGCTTGCAAATCCAACGTAGCACCATCTTGTTGTCGCTTCGGTGCTGTGCCACGTAAAACAGAACAGGACTGCGGATGGGCCACGCGTGTAGGTTGTACAGTAGTGTGCCCGGACTCTGATACGGCGATATGCATTGAATGAACCGATCCAGGTGGTAATTTTCATCTTCCAATTGCACGGACTTGCACTCGTCAAGAAGACGAGGCAGCATAACGTTGTAGAACTCGATCTGCCAGTGTCGGTTGGAGAGGAAGTCCTGCTCACGACATGCTTGCATGTGAGCTGGTCCCCAGCACCCCGGGTCCGTGTAAACGAACATGGCATCGCCGTCGTCCAGGTATGCTTTAGATGTGTGTAGCTCTGGTAGCTCCATTATCTCGCGCAGGATATTCAGCACGAGAGTCAGACGCGTTGCCAACTGCCCCTCTCGTAGCAACACAGCGCCGTAGCCCGACGACGTGAGCTGTGCCAGTGCATGCTTGACAAACCACAGCTGGTAGGGATAAAGAGTGCGATCTTGCACCATTTCACGAAGCTCGCGAGAAAAGGATGTATCTGTCGGGCCGCCATACAATACCACTAGCAAATACATACATTCAGCCGTGCATGGTATTGCGTACAGAGGTGCGGTAGGCTCACGGTCTGTACTGTTCATGTACGAGCGTGGTTCAATGATAGCATGCATCAACTCACGTGCATAGATACGCAGTACATCACCGACTCTCGAACCCTTCTGTATCAACGTGTCTTGTACTGCGTTGTATGGGTATAGTGCGTATCTGTACGCTTGCGTCCGCGCGTATCTGCGCAGGAACGGTTTTATGGTGGAGTCCATGAAATCTTTGGGTTGTTGCTCTTTCCAGAAAATGTCGAGGTGTTTGTGCAGATCGGGTTCCGTAAGCAGTGGGTGTACACTATTCCTACAACGAAAATCCCAGTATATCTCTAGGAGCTGGCCCATCATCGTCTGTATAGCATGGCCCGGGCTGGCATGGTGCCAACGTGCAGGCGGTGGTGTGATTGTCAGACCGACCTGTTGCATACCAAATGTTTGTTGACATCTCTGTAGCACGGTCTGGCACACATCCAGAATGTTTTGCTGCTCATCGGGTGTTTGGTTAGCGACGAAGCATTGTTTTTCGATCATGTTCTGGTCCACCAACATCACGTCGGTATCGTTGGTGCAACTAGGCATCCACTCCGATATCAGGAGCAGGTAATCTTGGTGAAAATAACCACGGTGGCCAAATTGTGGGTTGATGCTATGAGTCGGGAACGTCATATTTAACGGGCCCACATACACCGGCACCGCACCTACAACGGTGTGTCGCAGCTCCGTACTACTCGGCGGGGGTGCAAACTGCCGCATCAAGGCACCTATCACCAATTTGTCTTGAGATTCGTGCCGGCGGAAGAGCTCTTCATGTCCCCTCCACTCCGCGACATACTTGAGCGATGCACAACTCGGCCCTATCTTCGTCACCAACGTGTCCTGGAAAAGGTTGTCCGTGCGAATGCGCATCGAGTTTTTCCCTGCCATATACGTTTCCTCATTCAATACAAAATTTAGCATTCCGCGCATATCGGAGGCGTCTGTATTGCTGTCGCTACGCGCAATCATGCTGATCAGCAGTCTCCACATGACCATCCGCCGCATATGCAACTGAGACGTCCACAGGTCCGACCGAATGTCGCTCAGTATGATCAAATTCACGCCAACGTTGTCAGTTCGGAATTTCTGCCACCAGATAGTGTCGGTCGCGTCGAATATTTTCTGGTACACATGTACGTTCTTGGAGTGTTTTCCGAATATGGTCGTGTCTGTGTGGTGTGGATCGTACAGTACCCAGTGCACGCCAGGAAACACATGCACGAGCTGACTGAAATGCGACTGCCTGGCATTTCCCGATGCAGCCCCCAGACACAACACAACAGTGTTTTTCAGGAGGTCAATCGCCCCGACGTCCTTGTTGCGCTGTCGATAACGCATAAGCTGACAAGCGACGGTGTGCGCCTCGTTTACGAGCAGCTTCATCTGTCCGTTGTGTGTCCGTGCGTGTCCGTCGTGGGCCCCAGGCTTGTACGTGGTCCCATTCGGCACCTTCACTCGCCGCACAAAAAGCGTGGACACCTTTTCCTTCCAGGCCTCATTGTCTGGAAACATATCCTCTAGTTCTTTCTGTTGTTCTGCCTCGGTGCGATAATGTGCAGGCGGTGGCACTGATATGGAGTCACGCGGTGGGCTTTTACTGAGTATACTCTTTGGAATGTCTCGCAGGATGGCGTCGGGTATGTTCTCAAGCTGTTTCCAGGTGGTCGTCGGATCAAAGTTTCTTCTCGCCGCTGCTAATTGGTCTGGGAACTCCGTTACAGTCAAGCCCGTATGCACCTCTGCAAAGTCAATCACCACCGCCTTGCCACCAGGCAGGCCGGCGACGCGTTGCGACGTTCGACGAGGACAGCCACACGTTTATATGCGATGGCGCACTACATACACAGACATTGCATAATATTGCTTTATAAAAATCGTTACTCGTCTGCAAACCAAAGTTCGTCCTGCGCCTGCGCGTGAAGTTCCTCGGCGTACCGTCGCAGCAGCTGCGCGTATGTTCGCGTGGCCCCGTCCTTTACGGCGACGTCAGTGAGCACACCGCCGTCGTCAACGACAGTGCTCGCCTGGTTGCGCAGGAACAGACGCGTCTGTGCGTGCACGATGCTCCCGTTGTCTACGTCTTGGAGAGGCCGGAAGCGCAAGTCAGTCGATCCCGGGAAAAATGCAAAGTACTGGCGGAAGCAGTCCTGCCAGACTGCGTAGCACTGCTCGAGTGCCGCGCCGTCCGACAGCGCGCCTGAGTTCCGCCGCACCCACACGGCCACAGTCCGTGTGAACATGCCCTTCAACACCCGGGCCTTTGCCGCGGCGGAGTGCTGCTGCGCGTCCAGACTGGCCTCCGCAGGGCTCAGCATCTGGCAGCGCATCGCGCTCGCAAGTAGGTCCCAGCTGCTCGCCGTCGCGTCCCGCGCGTCCTCGCCCTGATTCGACACTAGCGGCAGCGGCGGCACCGGAAACGTGAGCATGCGGAACGCCACCATCGCGTCTAGGTTCTGACGGCAACGCCACTCCGGCTCGGACGTGCGGTCCCGGCGCGGGCCCTGTGCCTCTGCGGGCACCACCGCCTCGACCGAGCCCGGAGGCGGCGCGTCCGCCATCAGCTGCGGCACGTCCGTTGCGGTTGAGTCACAGACCCGCCCACGTGGCGCCATTTGTCAAAAATAAAACGGCAACTCAAGCACTTCGCATGGCCTGCGCCGCTCGCAGCTGCGCCAGGGTGTCGTCGCCTACGTTGTTCATGACGGGGGCTGTATGCTTCTGAACCGACACTTTCGCAACAACGCCGAACGTCCTCAGGGCCGGACCCGACGGCGTGCTCCGACAGAACACCCTCCACAGCAGCAGTGCGAAGACCACCGCGCTGCCCGCAAGCACGTAAACATCAACGAACATCAAGTGTAGACCAACATGCACGGACAGTCGACTGTGCGTGTTGCGGTCGACGCCGCTCAGCCGGGCCTTGCAGTAATAGAAGAGCATGGTCGTCGAGTAGTACAACACGGCGCGCAGCATCACCTCACCCGTGCCTAGTGGCCCGCCCAGCAGTAACACACAGTGGATGCTCACACACGTCGCCGAGGATACGACAACATACCGCTCGCCTGGCAAGCACAGTCCGAAAGACAGCGCGGCCAGGTAGTACGCGCTACCCACCGGCCAGACCACCTGCGCCGTCCAGTACGCCAGCAACGCCAACATCCCCGGCGGTCGCGGCGCACCGGGGCTACATAGCGTCACATTTGTGCTCGCCAGGACAGCCAAAGCCACCGGGCATAGGAACCCCGCCGCCCGGTTCAGCTTGTCGTCTCGCCAGTACAGCGCGTCGCAGTACACCAGCACCAACAACACCACCAACACGTTCTGCCGCTCACCCAACGCCCGCACACTCACCTCGCCTAGAATAAGAAACCCAGCGCTGCGCAGAAGTGCCATTATCAGTGGCGTGTACGTTGTGACAAGCTCAAAGTTCACGTCGTCGTCGGCCTCATCGCACGTGGCTATTGCCCTCCTCAAACGGCAGCTAAATAAACACACGCAGCGCGAACAGGAATTGCGATAAGTGAGATGTCATATAAGCAAACGAGGTCGTGATGGAGTACGGCGTGTCACAGATGTGCACTAACTAATTATGGTGAAATACAGCATCCATACCAGGAATTGCCAGAAGACAAATCTAAGGAGTGTCGGTCCGTATGCTTTTTATTATTTACGTGCACCTGGACATCCGATAGAATTCTGCAGAAATCATGTTGAAGCGCAAGGATGGACCCGTCATCATGCTTATTGTTTTCAAAAAGCAGCGCACCCCCGAGGTAATCGAGGTCAAGCCCGAGGTCAAGCCCGAGGTCAAGCCCGAGGTCAAGCCCGAGGTCAAGCCCGAGGTCAAGCCCGAGGTCAAGCCCGAGGTCAAGCCCGAGGTCAAGCCCGAGGTCAAGCCCGAGGTCAAAGATGAAGTCCAGGTCCACATTAACCCGTTTGAACGCCTTCGTACTTGGGTCCCGCCTCATCCCGATGTTGAGGTTGTTGTTGCGACTTCCGGCTTGGTTAATCCCAATGGTATGGGTGGTGATCCGGGTGGTGATCCGGGTGGTGATCCGGATGGTGTTCCCAATGGTATGGGTGGTGATCCGGGTGGTGATCCGCACGATGACGACGATTCGGTGCCGGACTTTGCCGACCTCATCACGATGGTGTTTCAGTTCAGGTGGCTCGTGATGTTAATGGTCTTTGCGTTTATTGTACGCAAAGTCACCCTGGCTTATTTCGATTTCTTATGGAATGAGTTCGCCAGCACCCTCTGTTGGGCGTTCTGCATCGTTCTTTGCTCGAGGAGGGTGTAATAAGCTATCGCCCCCCTGATATAGTATCGCAATAAACAAAAAAACACAAGTGTCCCAACGAACCACATTCTATTAGGCCAGCGAACCACATTCTATTAGGCCAGCGAACCACATTCTATTAGGCCAGCGAACCACATTCTATTAGGCCAGCGAACCACATTCTATTAGGCCAGCGAACCACATTCTATTAGGCCAGCGAACCACATTCTATT
>Ga0222715_10000540_pt1 | contig 37715 bp, 46 predicted proteins | sample C33_9DmetaG_FD_165056 | JGI IMG/M metagenome (GOLD analysis project Ga0222715, IMG submission 165056) | Estuarine water microbial communities from San Francisco Bay, California, United States - C33_9D | ecosystem: Environmental > Aquatic > Marine > Unclassified | place: USA: California...
TTTGACTGGTGCGAGTTGGACAGATCATCCAGATCCAAACTCCTTTATGCAATATGATACTACAGCAACTGCACTCACTGGAGGTCAAGCACTTCTCTCAGGATTTACGATTTCTGGTGGTGCCTCTTTGGTTGATATTGATGACAAAGCAGCATTGCAACTTGGTAGAAGTGGTATTGGAACAATCAGTGATACATACACTTTAGCATGTGCTTCACCTAATACTAACAAGAAAGCACTTGCAGTACTTAACTGGATTGAACAAAGGTAATTTTTATGTCTGATAATGTATATCTTGGTAATCCAAATCTAAAGAAAGCAAATACAGCGATAGAATTTAGCCAAGAACAAGTTCTTGAGTTTATGCGTTGTAAAGAAGATCCTGTATATTTTTCTAATAACTATATAAAAATTGTCTCTCTTGATGAGGGACTGACACAATTTCATCCATATCATTTCCAAGAAAAATTAATTAATAATTTTCATGAGAATAGATTTAACATCTGTAAGATGCCCCGTCAAACTGGCAAAAGTACTACAGTTGTTTCTTATCTTCTTCATTATGCGGTATTCAATGACTCTGTTAATATTGGCATCCTTGCCAACAAAGCAGCAACTGCTAGAGAACTTTTAGGAAGATTACAAACTGCATACGAGAACTTACCAAAGTGGATGCAGCAGGGTATTATATCATGGAACAAGGGATCTCTGGAGTTAGAAAATGGCAGTAAGATATTGGCAGCTTCTACGTCTGCAAGTGCTGTCCGAGGCATGTCATTTAACATTCTCTTTCTTGATGAGTTTGCGTTTGTCCCAAATCATGTTGCTGACTCGTTCTTTGCCTCTGTTTATCCTACTATTACTTCTGGTAAAAACACCAAGGTAATTATTGTATCTACTCCACATGGTATGAATCATTTCTACCGTATGTGGCATGATGCTGAGAAGGGTAAGAGTGAATATATTCCTACTGATGTCCACTGGTCAGAAGTTCCAGGTAGGGACTCAAAATGGAAAGAGACAACAATTGCAAACACTTCAGAAGCACAATTTAAAGTTGAGTTTGAATGCGAGTTCTTAGGATCAGTTAATACTCTTATTGCTCCAAGTAAACTTCGCACATTAATTTATGATCATCCATTGACACGTAATGCTGGGTTGGATGTATACGAACCAGCATTGGAAAATCATGATTATGTATGTACAGTTGACGTTGCTAGAGGAGTTGGAGAAGATTACTCAGCATTTGTTGTTTTTGACATAACACAATTTCCACATAAGATAGTTGCAAAATATAGAAACAATGATATCAAACCAATGTTGTTTCCCAATGTCATATATGAAGTAGTAAAGAGTTATAATAGTGCTTTTATCTTATGTGAGGTGAATGATATTGGAGACCAGGTTGCAAGTATTATTCAATATGATCTAGAATATCAAAATCTTCTGATGTGTTCTATGAGAGGTAGAGCTGGACAAGTTGTTGGTCAGGGATTTTCTGGTAAGAAGACTCAGTTAGGTGTCAAGATGTCAAAGACTGTTAAAAAAGTTGGGTCTTTGAATTTGAAGACAATGATTGAAGAGAATAAACTTATCTTCAATGATTATGAAATAATATCTGAGTTAACAACATTTATTTCCAAGCATAATTCTTTTGAAGCAGAAGAGGGGTGTAATGACGACCTTGCTATGTGTTTGGTCATCTATGCATGGTTAGTTCAATCAGACTACTTTAAAGAACTTACTGATCAGGATGTGAGAAAAAGATTATATGAAGAGCAGAAGAATCAGATTGAACAGGACATGGCACCATTTGGATTCCTTAATGATGGATTAGAAAGTGAAAGTTTTATTGATACTGATGGTGATAGATGGTTTACTGATGAATATGGTGACATGGCTCATATGTGGGAATATAGATAATGGATTTAGATGGTCAAATTAAATTAGGTCATCTATTACTACAAGATAGAAAATGTAGATCTTGTAGAGAACTTAAAAATCTTGTGGAAAGTTTTTATAGGACAAGAAAAGATAGAGGGCCAGTAGCATCCTCTTATTCATATGAATGCAAAGACTGCACTATAAAAAGAATAGTAAAAGCAAAAAAATCTAAAGTCTTGGATTGTGGATATCCAGATTGGTAGTTCACGTCATGTTTCCCCAGTGAAAAGTAACTTTTTAATAAATATTTTTTAGATAAACTGAGACACGGAGAAAAACATGGCGACTCCTCAATTATCTCCTGGAGTATTGACAAGGGAGGTTGACCTTACAGTAGGAAGAGCTGACAATGTACTCGACAATATCGGTGCAATTGCTGGCCCATTTTCAATTGGACCAGTAGATCATCCAATTGATATTACCACAGAAAGAGATTTAATTAACACTTTCGGTAAACCACTTTCTACAGATGCACAGTACGAATACTGGATGAGTGCTGCATCATATCTTTCTTATGGGGGGGTTCTTAAGGTATGTAGAACTGCTGGTTCTACATTAGCAAACTCAAATGCTGGCGTTGGTATTGGTACAACAACCATGACCGGTTCAGCTAGAATCGATAATTATGATGATTATATTAATGATCATAGTGAAGCAACAAATTTCACCTATGCAGCTAAGAACCCTGGTTCTTGGGGTAATGGGATGAAAGTTTGTGTTATTGATGATTTAGCAGACCAAACAATTGGAATAACTACAACCAGTCTTGCTGGAGTTGGTGCAACAGTTGGATATGGTGTTACCCTATCACTATCATCAATTACCTTACCTGGTGCTGGAACAACTTCACAATTTACTGGATATCTGAAAGGAATCATCACCGGTGTTTCCACAGATGCTACAAATTCTGCTAGTACAATCGATGTTAAGATTGTATCTAGAGTTTCCTCTGCAGGAACAGAAACTAAAATTAGTTACGCAGAAGGAACAAGTTTTGCAGCATATTCTGCAGCAGATACTGTAAACTTCATCAATTCTAGCGGAGCACTTGCAGGTTCTCAAACCGTAGCAACTGCAATTGATTGGTATGATCAGCAGACACTTGGTCTTACAAATAGCACTTTATTTTGGAAGTCTATTGCACCAAAACCAACAACTAATCAATATGTAGCTGAAAGAAAAGGTTATAACGATGCAATGCACGTTGTAGTCATCGATGATCTGGGAACGATTACTGGTAATTCAGGAACTATTCTTGAAAAGCATGTAAGTATTTCTAAAGCAAAAGATTCTATCTCTGCTATTAATTCTCCACAGAAAACATTCTTCAAGAATTATCTTGCAGATTTCTCAGAGCAAATTTATGCTGGAGGAAATCCTGGACAGAATGCTGATGCTTATCATGGTACTGTTCCTAGGGCAACTGGTTTTTCTGCAGATTTTGTACCAATTACCACATCAGATGGTATTTGGGGTCTTGATGCACAAGCAGTCACCTTCAATGGTGTAGGTAATGTAACTTATTCTCTAAGTGGTGGTGTTGATTATTCTTCCTCTGGAGGAATGAAGGCAGCACTAGGAGATATAATGAACTCCTATGAGAAATTTTCTAATAAAGATGAAATCGAGGTAGATTATTTGATCATGGGTCCTGGATGCATCGAGCAATCGGATTCACAAGCGAAAGCACAATATCTGATATCGATTGCACAAGAAAGAAAAGATTGTGTAGCTACTGTAGGTCCACATAGAGCAGATCTTGTTGGATTGACAAACACTACTACGCAGACAACTAATTTAATCAAGTACTTCAGTTCGTTGTCATCATCTTCTTATGCAATCTTTGATAGTGGATACAAGTATACTTACGATAGATTTAACAATAAGTTCCGCTACATTCCATGTAATGGAGACGTTGCTGGTCTAATGACTCGCACAAATATTGTTGCATATCCTTGGTTCTCTCCTGCTGGCCAGCAGAGAGGTATTATTAACAATGCTATTAAACTAGCATACAATCCAAATAAAGCACAAAGGGATCAACTTTATCCACAGAGAGTTAATTCTATTATTACTCAACCTGGAATTGGAACACTTCTCTTTGGTGATAAGACTGCTCTTGGTTATGCTTCTGCTTTCGATAGAATCAATGTTCGCCGTCTGTTCCTCACAGTCGAGCAAGCACTTCAAAAAGCAGCGCAAGCACAACTCTTTGAACTCAATGATGAGCTCACAAGAGCAAACTTCAGAAACATTGTTGAACCATATTTGCGTGATGTTGAAGCAAAAAGAGGTATCTATGGATTCCTAGTTGTATGCGACACAACAAATAACACTCCTGACGTTATTGATAATAATGAATTCAGAGCAGACATCTTCCTGAAGCCTGCGAAGTCTATTAACTATGTCACACTCACTTTCGTTGCAACGAGAACTGGCGTCTCGTTTGAAGAAGTGGCAGGTACAGTTTGATCATAATATCTAAATAACAAAAGGAGGATTTAAACAATGGCAACTTCAAGAGAAAACAAGACTATTTCCCAATTTAAATCAGCACTGATTGGTGGCGGCGCCCGCCCCAATCTGTTTGAGGTGGAACTAGCAAATTTCCCAGGTGGTATTCAGTGGAATGCTGATAACTTTAGATTTATGTGTAAGGCAGCGCAAATGCCTGCTCAAAATATCGCTTCTATTGATGTTCCCTTTAGAGGAAGAACATTCAAAGTCGCAGGTGATAGAACAATTGATACATGGACAGTAACTGTTATTAATGATGAAGGATTTATCCTTAGAAATGCATTTGAAGAGTGGTCGGAATTGATTGCCAAGTTAGATACTAACTTAGGTGCTACTGATCCATCTGCTTATATGGTCAATGCCAAGGTATTCCAACTTGGTAGAGGATCTACTACAAGTAGTCAAGATAATTCTGGATCTTCAAATGTTGTTCTTAAGCAATATGAATTCATTGACATTTTCCCAACTAATATTTCTGCAATTGATTTATCATATGACTCTACAGATACAATCGAAGAGTTTACTGTTGAATTCCAAGTGCAGTCATTCTCCGTTACCGGAACAGGCGCACCCAATGGTTAATAAATAGTAAGAAGGTTAATTCAAGATATAAATTATGGCCAAACTATTTGGTTTCTCAATTGAAGACACAGAACCACAATCTCCTGAAGCAGTCAGTCCCGTCCCACCTAATAATGAGGACGGTTCTGATCACTACATGAGTAGTGGTTTTTTTGGTTCATATGTAGATATCGAAGGTGTCTATAGAACTGAATTTGAGTTGATAAAAAGATATCGTGAAATGGCACTTCATCCAGAAACTGATAGTGCCATTGAAGATATTGTAAATGAAGCAATTGTTTCAGATACAAATGATAGTCCTGTAGAAATTGAACTTTCAAATCTTAATGCTAGTGATGGCATTAAAACAAAAATTCGTAAAGAATTTAAATATATTTTAGATTTATTGGACTTTGATAAAAAAGCACATGAAATCTATCGTAATTGGTATATTGATGGTCGAATCTATTACCATAAAATTATTGACATGAAGAACCCTCATGAGGGTATTAAAGAATTACGCTATATTGATGCAATGAAGATGCGTCATATTAGGCAGCAAAAGAAAAAACCAGGAGATAAAAACGTTACTTTCAATAGACTGCAAAGTGACAATCCAATGGAATATGATTTTCCTGAAATTGAAGAGTACTTCATCTACAATCCAAAATCAATTTATCCAACTGGCAACCCTATGCAGACAGGGGCAACTCAGGGGATTAAAATTGCAAAAGATGCAATCACATACTGCACTTCAGGTCTTGTAGATAGAAATAAAGGAAATACTCTTTCATATCTTCATAAGGCAATTAAAGCACTTAATCAACTTAGAATGATTGAGGACTCTCTTGTAATTTACAGATTGTCTCGCGCACCAGAGCGTAGAATCTTCTACATTGATGTTGGCAATCTTCCCAAAGTAAAAGCAGAGCAATATTTACGAGACGTTATGACACGTTATCGTAATAAGTTAGTTTATGACGCAAGTACTGGAGAAATTCGTGATGATAAAAAATATATGGCTATGCTTGAGGATTTTTGGTTACCTAGACGAGAGGGAGGACGTGGTACTGAAATTACTACTCTTCCAGGAGGCCAGAATCTGGGAGAAATCACAGACATTGAGTATTTTAAAAAAAAGTTATTCAGGTCACTCAACGTCCCGCCGTCTAGAATGGATGGCGAAGGCGGATTTAATCTCGGTAGATCCTCCGAAATCCTCAGAGATGAATTAAAATTTACTAAATTTGTTGGCCGTTTGAGAAAAAGATTTTCAAATGTCTTTAATGACATGCTGAAAACTCAACTAATTCTAAAAAATATCATCACTCCAGAAGATTGGGAAATGATGAGTGAGCATATTCAATATGATTTCTTATATGACAACCACTTCTCTGAACTAAAGGATGTAGAACTTTTGAATGAGAGGTTGGCAATGGTTCAAACAGCAGAACCTTATATTGGAAAATATTATTCTCAGGATTATGTAAGACGCAATATTTTACGTCAAACTGATATGGAAATTATTGAGCAAGACAAACTAATTGAGCAAGAAATTAAAAAAGGTATTATACCAGATCCTGCAACTATTGACCCATCAACAGGATTACCTTTTGAAACAGAAACATCTATGGACCTAGGAAAACCACAGATGGAACCTGAAATTGATGCTTCGTCAACAGAAGCACCAGAAATTCCCAATGGTGGGGAAATATAAATAATATCGAAATTTGAGTAATAAAACTATGAGAGAGGAATCTATGGCAAGTGATGATTTAATTGACATGATTATTTCTGACGAATCACCTTCTGACATTACAGATAAAATAAAAGATGTATTATTTGCAAAATCTGCAGAAAGAATAGATAACTCTAGACCTGATGTCGCTTCTAATGTGTTTGCAGGAATTGCCGCAGAATTAGACAATTCAGAATATTCAGCAGATTCTGAATAAATTTTTGCTAAATAAGTAATAAAGTATCACTTTAAAAATGTCACGTATACGTATAATTGGAACTGAAATTGGTACACCAACATCTGGTGCTGCAGCTACCAATGTTAGTAGTGCTACAGTTGTGAGACTACATAATGATACTGCTGCTATAAGAACTGTTGGTGTGGCCACTGTTGTTGGTGCGGCATCTACAGCATATTTTACTATGCCAGCAAACTCTGTTGAATTTTTAGAAAAGTATAGTTCTGAAGTTATCTTCACAGATTCTGCAATGAAAGCATCAAAAGTAGGTTACACCAATTAATTCCATGAAACTAATCAGAGAAGAAATCGAATCGGTAAATATTATTACTGAGGAGAGGAACGGAAAAAAATCACTTTACATTGAAGGAGTTTTTCTTCAGGGTAACATCAAAAACCGTAATGGTCGTATGTATCCTATGGAAACTCTTCGACGTGAGGTTGGTAGATACAATGAATCGAGTGTATCTACTGGTAGAGCACTTGGAGAACTTGGACATCCAGATGGTCCAACTGTAAATCTTGATAGAGTTTCTCATAAGATTGTTTCTCTGAAAGAATCTGGTTCAAACTTTATTGGAAAGGCAAAAATTTTGAGTACCCCAATGGGTAAAATTGCATCTTCTTTACTTGGCGAAGGAGTAAAACTTGGAGTTTCTTCTAGAGGTATTGGTTCATTAAAAGCAACCAGAGAAGGTTTTAATGTTGTTGGAGATGACTTCATGTTAGCAACTGCTGCTGACATTGTTGCCGATCCTTCTGCACCTGATGCATTTGTTGAGGGAATTATGGAAGGAAAAGAATGGGTTTGGGAAGGAGGTATCCTTCGCGAAAAGTATGCCCAAAAGATGAAAGAAACCATTGAGACATTGACATTTCAAAAAAGATTGAACGAAAGAAAGTTAGATTTATTTGACAATTTCTTAAATAATCTATAAATACAATTACAATTATATAAAAAAACATTTATTTATAAATAAATATAGTTAATTTAAACTAAGGATAACGGAGAGTACAAATGTCTAGTGACAACAACTTACAAGAAATGGAAGCAGGCACTAAGCAATCCAAAACTGCAGTTAACGCTAATGCAAAACCTGCAGAGGGTATGCCAACAATGACCGACCCTGGAACTCAACTTGGTGCAGTTGAAGATCTTGGTGGTCCTACTCCAGATAACTACAAACCCGATGATGATTCAGCAAAATTAAAAGAACCTGCTGGAACTCTTAAGCAAGTAAAAGATGTCGTCAATAAAGGCGCTAAATCTGCTGATGCAATGAAGGGTGTTAAGGAGGAAGAAGAGGTCGAAGGTGAAGTAGTTGCCGAGCAAGAAACTTCTGAAGAAGAAGTGGTTTCTGAAGAAGAAACTACTACAGAAGAAGAAGTTGTTGCAGAAGCTCCTACATATACTGAAATCGATGTCCAAGAGGATGTTGAGGCACTTCTTGGTGACCAAGAACTCTCCGAAGAGTTTAAAGAAAAAGCAAAAGCAATTTTTGAAGCAGCAATTGGTTCTAAAGTTGCATCAATTAAAGAAACTTTAGAAGCATCTTATGAAGAAGAGATTTTAGAAGAAGTTTCTCAAATAAAAACCGCTCTTAATGAGCGTGTAGATTCATACCTTGAGTATGTTTCTGAAGAATGGTTCAATGAGAACCAACTTGCTGTTCAAAGTGGTCTGAAGGAGGAATTATCCGAATCCTTCATGACTGGACTGAAGAGTCTTTTTGAAGAACATTATGTAACAATCCCTGAAGATAAGTATGATGTACTTGAGAGCATGGTAGAAAAACTTGATGATATGGAGACAAAACTCAACGAGCAGATTGAGAAAAATGTTTCCCTTAACAGGCGTCTCTCAGAGTCGGTTGCTGATGGAATCCTTGATGACGTTTCTGAGGGCCTTGCTGCTACTCAGAAAGAGAAGCTCGCTTCACTTGCTGAGAGTGTAGAGTTTGAAAGTGAAGAATCTTATCGTGAAAAATTGGAGACATTAAAGGAAGCATATTTTGCTTCAAAACAAACTTCTCCATCCGTTAAATCTGAAAGTCTATCAGAAGGTGTAGACAATTCTCCTGAAACAGTTTCAGGATCTATGGCTGCATATCTGAAAACTCTTCATCATTTAACAAATAATTGAATTTAATATTATAATTCAAACTAAAAACTAAAACACTTTAAAGGTAAATAGCAAATGTTCCAATCCGAACAGTTGCAGGAAAAGTGGGCTCCCCTTCTAAACGCTGAAGGATGTGATGAGATTAAAGATTCTCATCGTAAAGCCGTAACCGCTGTCCTGCTAGAGAACCAAGAAAAATTTCTGAGAGAGCAACAGGCTTTCTCTGAGTCAGGTTCATTCCTGACTGAAGGACCTACCAACTCTGTTGGTAATGGTGGATATACCTCCGGAGGTGGTACAAACACCGCAGGTTTCGACCCTGTACTGATCTCCCTGATCAGACGCGCAATGCCTAACCTGGTCGCATATGACCTTGCAGGCGTACAACCAATGAGCGGTCCTACTGGACTTATCTTTGCAATGCGCTCACGCTACAAGACTCAGGGTGGCGAAGAAGCAATGTTCAACGAAGCAGATACTGCTTTCTCTGGACAAGATTCCAACTTCAACCTGACCGCTGGCGCTTCTGAGATTGGCGTTGGTATGGGTACTACATCACAGAGTGGTGAGAACCCTGGCGCTCTTAACCCCGTAGGCACCGCTGTATCCACCGGATACAACGTAGGTCAGGGCATGCGTACTGACAAGGCAGAAGACCTTGGAGATGGCATTGGTGCCTTCAACCAGATGGCATTCTCAATCGAGAAAGTCACTGTAACCGCCAAGTCAAGAGCTCTGAAAGCAGAGTACTCCTTGGAACTGGCACAAGACCTTAAGGCAATTCACGGTCTTAACGCTGAAGCAGAACTTGCTAACATCCTCTCTACTGAAATCCTTGCGGAAATCAACAGAGAAGTCATCAGAACAATCTACAAGGTTGCTGAGCAAGGTGCTGTTCAGAACACTGCAACTCCAGGTATCTTCGACCTTGACATCGACTCCAATGGTCGTTGGTCCGTTGAGAAGTTCAAAGGACTTCTGTTCCAAATCGAGCGTGATGCTAACGCAATCGCACAAAGAACTCGTAGAGGAAAGGGCAACATCATCATGTGCTCTGCTGACGTAGCGTCTGCACTGACCATGGCTGGTGTGCTCGATTACACCCCTGCACTCAACGCTAACCTTAACGTTGATGACACTGGTAACACCTTCGCTGGTGTTCTGCAAGGTAAGTATCGTGTATATATCGATCCTTATTCTGCTAACCTTACTGCTGCTAACGGCACTCCTGGCAACCAGTACTACGTTGTTGGTTATAAGGGTTCTTCACCTTATGACGCAGGTCTCTTCTACTGCCCATACGTTCCTCTTCAGATGGTTCGTGCAGTTGGTGAGAATACCTTCCAACCCAAGATCGGCTTCAAGACTCGTTATGGTCTGGTTGCTAATCCCTTCGCAGAAGGAACAACACAAGCAGCAGGCGCTCTTACTACTAATAAGAACCGCTACTACAGACGTGTTGCTGTTAAGAACCTTATGTGATCCTTTTTCACAAGGTTATACGAGAGGTCCCAGAGGGACCTCTTTTTTTATGCTAAATAATTGAAAAAAATGCCGATAGAATCAGCGATAACAAATAAGAATTTTTTATCACCAACTGGTTTTAAATTTTCATTAAAAAGAAGTCCCAAAGCAGCATTTTTTTGCAACCAAGCAAATATTCCTGATATTAATTTAGGAGTCGCTAATCAGCCAACATACCTTAAGGATATAGACATTCCTGGAGATAAACTTGTTTTTGGTGATTTAAATATTCGTTTTTTGGTTGACGAAGATTTGGGAAATTATATGGAGATTCAAAACTGGATGAGAGGTCTTGGGTATCCAGAAGAAGTTCAAGAGTTTAGAGATTTGGTAAAAAGTTCAGATGTGAGAGCTCCCTATGTAAAGGATAGACAAAACATTTATTCTGATGGAACTCTTCAAGTACTGAATAGTAATTTAATTGCAAAATTTCAAGTCAATTTTGATGATCTGTTTCCAGTCTCATTATCAACGATTAGCTTTGACGCAACAGATACTGACATTGATTACTTTACAGCAGACGTAAGTTTCAAGTATACTGTATACAATATAACCGACTTAGAAAATAATCCCCTATGATCGATCTTGATAAACTTCAAGATATGTGGGAAAGAGATTCAAAAATTGATATGGATAATCTCCATACAGAATCAATAAATATCCCTTCTCTTCACGCAAAATATTTTGAAATATATAATACAATCTTTCTACTAAGAAAAAAATCTGAACAGCAAAGAAAGAATGTAAGACATGAACGCTATGAATACTTTAGTGGTAAATCTGATCCTGATGTATACATAGAAAATCCTTTTCCCAAAAAAATTAGAGATAAAGATACAATGCAAAAGTATCTTGATGCTGATGAAAAACTATCTACAGTATGTTTAAAGATTGATTATTATGATACGATGCTTGTCTATATTGAGAGCATACTGAAGCAGATAACTAATAGAACTTATCAAATTAAAAACGCAATAGAATTCATGAGGTTTAACTCAGGACTAGGATAATGGAAGAAGAATTTGAACCAAGTCAAGATTTTGATTACTCAGTCAATTTGACTATAGAGGATATTCACCTCTTACATTACTGTGTTTTGAAGAGGATTGAAAGTTGGGAAGGTTCTCCTGCCAGACATCCAACGGAGCAAGAGCACCTTTGGTACTTAAGAGATTCTTTGTATAGAATGATATTAGAATATAAGTTTGAGAATATGTAATAAATATTTGTAGATGAATGGGTCTACGTGATTGATACGACTGCCAATCTTGTTATATCTAAATCAAACGAAGTATTTTTAAAAATTAATACAGAACCTCATATTGAACATGAACTTAGAGACCACTTTAAGTTTGAAGTTCCTAATGCAAAATTTATGCCACAATATCGTGGTAGAAATTGGAATGGAGAAATTCATTTATATGACATGAGGTCAAAACAAATCTATGTGGGTTTGTTGGATAAGATTGTCCAATTTTGTAAAAATTATGGATACACTTATAAGTTTGAAGATAATAAATTTTACGGCACACCTTTTGAAGAGAATAATCATATCTCATATGAGGGTGTCAAAGATTACATGAATTCCATTTGTGCTCATACTCCCAGGAAATATCAAATAGAGGGAGTATATGGTGCCCTAAAACATAATAGAAAACTGTTGATATCGCCAACTGCTTCTGGCAAATCTTTGATGATTTATTCTCTAGTAAGATATTATGTAGATAAAGGACAAAAAATCCTCTTAGTTGTTCCGACGACATCTCTTGTAGAACAGATGTATAAAGATTTTCTTGATTATGGTTGGGATGCTGAGTCATATTGTCGCAAAATTTATTCTGGTAGGGAAAAAAGTAATGAATCTCCAGTAACAATTACTACGTGGCAATCCGTATATAAATTGGATAGAACTTTCTTTGAAGAATATAATTGTATTATAGGTGATGAAGCTCATCTTTTCAAGAGCAAATCTTTAATATCTATAATGACTAAACTTCATCATGCCAAGTATAGATTTGGTTTTACTGGTACTTTAGATGGCACACAGACGCACAAGTGGGTGTTAGAGGGGTTGTTTGGACCATCATATAAAGTAACAAGAACTGATGAATTAATGAGACAAGGGCACTTATCTCAATTGGATATACAATGTATAGTTTTAAAGCATAAACCCAAAAACTTTGAAACTTATAATGATGAAATTGAATATCTAATCTCTCATGAACAAAGAAATAGGTTTATTAAAAATCTTTCTCTAGACCTAAAAGGAAATACACTTATTCTTTTTGCAAGAGTTGAAGCTCATGGCCAGATATTATATGATCAAATAAATATGAATAAGAGTGATAATCGTAAAATATTTTTCGTACATGGTGGAGTAAATGCAGAAGAAAGAGAACTAGTAAGAGAAATAACTGAGCAAGAAAACAATGCCATTATCGTTGCATCTTACGGAACTTTTAGTACTGGTATCAACATTAAAAAATTACATAATGTTATCTTTGCTTCACCAAGTAAATCAAGAATACGTAACCTCCAAAGTATAGGAAGAGTTCTTAGAAAAGGAAAGGATAAAGTAAAAGCAACTTTATATGATATTGCCGATGACTGTTCAACCATGTCTAAAAAAAATTATACACTTAATCACTTTATAGAAAGAATTAAAACATATAATGAAGAAAATTTTAACTATGAAATAATCTCTATTCAACTAAAAACATGATAGAAGAAGACTTTTATGCAACAATAAAATTAAAAACAGGAGAAGAAATATTTGCCAAAGTAGCTGCTACTGAAGAAACTGATCGTACATTATTAATTATTTCAAATCCAATTACAATTATTGAAATTAAAAATAGATCTGGAGTTGTGGGATATAAGATAGAACCTTGGTTAAAAACTACTACAGAAGATATGTTTATAGTAAATTTAAATGATGTACTAACTTTAACAGAATCTTCTGATATAGAAATGATTATGCTTCATCAAAACTATATGAGACAATCAGATACAAAAGGTGATAATGAATATAAAATTGATCGTAAAATGGGATATATTTCTAGTGTAAGAGATGCTAAAGAGATTTTAGAGAAGATATATAAAAGTAGCTAAGCCATCCTTATCAACCCTAACAAAGGTATTCTACTAAAAAATTAATACCTTGTCAAGTATCTTTAAATATGATATAATTCATACATACTATGAGATACCTTTATGATACGTCCTGGAATGGTAAAAAGAAAAAGATCAGAGCATTACGTTAACAACAAAGAATTTCTTGCTGCTTTAATTAGATATAGAGAAGATCTTGAAATTGCAAAACTACAAGATAAACAAAAACCACCCATTCCACGATACATTGGTGAATGTTTTTTAAAGATTGCAAATCACTTATCATTTAAACCCAACTTCGTCAATTACATGTTTAAGGAAGACATGATCTCTGACGGAATTGAGAACTGCGTTCAGTATATACATAACTTTAACCCAGAGAAATCCCAGAATCCCTTTGCGTATTTCACTCAGATTATTCATTATGCTTTTCTGCGTCGTATTCAGCGAGAGAAAAGACAGTTAGAAATTAAAAATAAAATTATTGAAAAGTCTGGATTCAGTGAAGTCTTTGACGACAATAATACTATTGACGGATCAAACTATTCCGACTACAATCAAATTAAAGATAACGTCCATTCCAAACTGCGTAATTGATGAAAGTTGCAATCATTACCGATCAACACTTTGGTTGTCGTAAAAATTCTAAATTATTTCACGACTATTTTCTAAAATTTTATAATGATGTTTTCTTTCCATATCTGGAAGAAAATGGAATTACCGAAGTGATTGATATGGGCGATACCTTTGATAGTCGTAAAGGAATTGATTTTTCTGCATTGGCTTGGGCAAAGGATAATTATTATGATCGCCTAAGAGATATGGGCATCATAGTTCACACTATTGTGGGAAATCATACTGCATATTATAAGAATACGAATAAGGTCAATGCTGTTGATCTTTTACTTCGTGAGTATGAAAATGTGCATGTTTATGATGTTGCTAGTGAAGTTGAAATAGGCAATCTTCCCATATTGTTCATACCATGGATTAATAAGGAAAATGAGGAAAACACTTTTAGGTTTATTCAAGCGTCAAATTGCCATTACGCGATGGGGCACCTTGAGCTTGCAGGATTTAGAGTTAATAAACAAATCGTCATGGATCATGGTCATGAGAGCAAGTTATATTCAAAGTTCGAGAAGGTCTTCAGCGGTCACTACCACACTCGATCGGATGATGGACGGATCTTCTACTTGGGAAATCCATACGAGATGTTTTGGTCAGATGTCGGAGATAGGAGAGGATTCACAATCTTTGATACAGAAACTCATGAACATTTTCCAGTAGATAATCCATATCGCCTATTCTATAACATCTACTATGAAGATACTGATCATCAAACTTTCGATGCAAGGGAGTATGAAAATAAAATTGTAAAAGTTATTGTTCGTAAAAAAACAAATATTAAAAAATTTGATAAGTTCATTGATAAACTATACTCTTCAAATGTATCTGAGTTAAAAGTAATTGAAAATTTCTCAATAGTTGAACCTGAAGAATTTGAAGCATTTGAATCTGAAGATACTCTCTCCATCTTAAATAGATATATTGGGGAGGCAGAAATTAATCTAGATAAATCAAAGATTCAGAAAATGATTCATGAGGTTTATCAAGAGGCTTGCGAATTAGTTTAAAATGTTTATTCTAACAATTAGTGGTAAGGAAACTGATGGAGCATACTCGGTAACTGATGACGATGGGCAAAAAATACTTTATATGTTTGAGCAGGAAGATGATGCCACTCGTTATGCTATGATGTTGGAAGAAGAAGGATTTCCAGAGATGCAAATTCTAGAAATTGAAGATAGTATAATGATAAAAACATGCCAACTGCATGGATATCACTATACTTTGATTACACCTAATGACATAGTTATTCCCCCTGATATTAAATATGATTTTATTTGAAAAAATTTGTTGGAAGAATTTTCTGTCTACTGGAAATCAGTTTACTGAAGTTGACTTTACAAAAAATAAAACAAACTTAATTGTAGGTACAAATGGTGCAGGTAAAAGCACTATTCTTGATGCACTAACTTTTGCTTTGTTTGGAAAACCTTTTCGTAAAATTAATAAACCACAACTTATCAATTCAGTTAATGAAAAGGATTGTAGTGTTGAAGTTTCATTTCTTATCGGTAGTGTTGAATGGAAAGTTGTAAGAGGAATAAAACCAAATATTTTTGAGATATATCGAAACGATTCTTTGTTAGATCAAGATGCAGCAGTTTTAGATCAGCAAAAGTGGTTAGAAAAAAATGTTCTAAAAATGAATTACAAATCTTTTACTCAAATTGTAATTCTTGGTAGCAGCACATTTGTTCCTTTTATGCAACTTTCTGTTGCAAATAGACGTGAGGTAATTGAAGATCTTTTAGATATTCGTATTTTTTCTTCTATGAATAGTGTTATAAAAGATAAAATACGTGCTTTAAAGGATGAGATAAAAGTACTTAACTTCAAAAAAGAGTCTCTCAGCGATAAAGTTGAGATGCAAACAAATTTTATTAGTGAGTTGGAAAATCGTGGTAATGAAAACATTAAAATAAAAGAAGATGCCATCAAAGAACTTCTTAATGAAGAGAATGATGCTATGATTGATAATTCAAAACTTCATGAAGAGCTTGATGATTTTAATAGATTAATCTCTACATATGAAGGTGCTACTAACAAACTTCGTAAGTTAGGAAATTTAAAAGGTAAGATTTCTAACAAAGTATCAACTATTACTAAGGAACATAAATTTTTTACAGAGAATAAGGTTTGTCCTACCTGCACACAACCCATAGAAGAGGACTTCAGAATAAATAAGATTGACGACGCTCAAAATAAAGCAAAAGAACTTCAATCTGGATATAAAGAATTGGAGCAGGCAATTGAATCTGAAGAAGAACGTGAGCGTCAATTTATCAAACTATCTAAGGAGATTATTAGACTAACTAATGGCATTTCTAAAAACAATACTAAGATCTCTGGATGTGAAAAGCAGATCAGAGATCTGGAATCGGAAATTCAAAGAATTACCGAACAGCTTGCAGATAGAAATACTGAGAATGAAAAGTTAAAAACTTTTACTAATAATCTAAAAATTACATACGATAATTTAGAAACTAGAAAAGAAATAATTAACTACTATGATTTTTCATATAGTTTGCTAAAGGATGGTGGAGTCAAATCCAAAATTATCAAGAAGTATCTACCATTGATTAATCAGCAAGTCAATCGTTATTTGCAAATGATGGACTTTTATATTAATTTTACTCTTGATGAAGAATTTAATGAAACGGTCCAATCTCCAATTCATGAAGATTTTTCTTATGCATCTTTTAGTGAGGGTGAAAAAATGAGAATTGACTTGGCACTCTTGTTTACTTGGAGAGAAGTTGCAAGGATGAAAAATTCTGTTAGTACGAATCTACTGATAATGGATGAAGTCTTTGATAGTTCTCTTGATGGATTTGGAACAGAAGAATTTTTGAAGATTATTAAATATATTGTTAAGGATGCGAATGTATTTGTAATCTCTCATAAAACTGGAATGGATGATAGATTTGAAAGTGTTATAAAATTTGAAAAGATAAAAGGATTTTCACGTATGGAATCCTAAGACCAATTTAAAAAGTGTCACAATAGGTTCCCCATGCTGGTTGTTTTTGCAATACTATATGCACATACGAGACAAATTTCATGACAGTCAAGCACGAAATCAAGTCGCAACTTGCTAAGCTTCTTGCAACTGAAGATTTAATAGTTGAGCATCGTCATGTAGATACTGCCCAATTTAATGTTCATAGTCGTGTTTTGACTCTTCCTTTATGGGGAAAGGCAAGTAATATTGTCTATGATATGCTTGTTGGCCATGAAGTTGGACATGCGTTGTTTACACCTGATGAAGATCACCCACAAGAAATTCCTCATCAATTTATTAATATTGTTGAAGATGCTCGAATTGAAAAGTTGATGAAACGCAAGTACATGGGTCTTGCTAAAACTTTTTATGGTGGATATAAAGAGATGTTTGATGAAGATTTTTTTGAAATAGGAGATCAAGATATTTCAACTATGAATCTTGCAGATCGTGCAAATCTTTATTTTAAGATTGGTAATTATGTTGATATTGAATTTGTAGAAGAAGAAAATAAAATCATTGAAATGATTTCCAAGACTGAAACTTTTGCAGATGCTATTCTTGCTGCAAAAGTTTTATATGAATTTTGTAAAGAGAATTTGGAAAATGAAAAAATTTCTGAATCTGAAATTCCTCCAGTACAAGGAAACTCTGAAGGCAATTCTTCAGAATCTAAAGAGTCACCTAAATCTGATTTTAGTTCTGAAGGAATATCTCAAGAAAAATCATCTGATGAAAGTGATATAATTTCTGAAGATAGTGAATCAGAAAATTCTGAATCTAGATCCGAACCTGAAGTTCATACTGCACAAAATCTAGAAGAAAATTTAAAAAATTTAATTTCAAACTATGGTGGAGAAAACATTTATGTTGAGATTCCTAAAGTAAATCTTGATACTATTGTTATCTCAAATAATAAAATTCATAGTGAAACTACTTCTTTTTTCGTTCACCAACAAAAAGTTACGGATATCAATATCTATGAAAATGTCGATGATCAATTTTTAAAATTTAAAAAATCTGCACAAAAAGAAGTTAGTTATTTGCTAAAAGAGTTTGAATGTCGTAAGGCAGCAGATTCCTATGCACGTACTACTACCTCACGTACTGGTGTTTTGGATTGTTCCAAACTTCATACTCACAAATACAATGAAGATCTTTTTAAGAAAGTAGGTACTCTTGCCGAAGGTAAGAATCATGGATTGATTTTTGTTTTAGATTGGAGTGGATCTATGAGCAAGGTCCTTCTTGATACTATTAAACAACTCTATAATCTAATTTGGTTTTGCAAAAAATCTAACATTCCTTTTGAAGTATATTCTTTCACTAATGAGTGGAATCGTTTTGCCTTTGATTATGAGACTAACAAATATTTGAACACAGAATTGCAACCTCATTATGAAAAGGATGAAAATTTGCTTTGCGTACCATCTTCTTTTTCAATGCTCAACATTTTTACAAGTAAAGTTTCTACAAAAGAAATGGAACATCAAATGTTAAATATTTGGCGTATTGCATCATATTATCACAGTAATTATACCAAATATAGTGTTCCTGAGCGTATGTCACTTTCAGGTACTCCTTTAAATGAATCTTTAGTATCACTCCATCAAATTCTTCCTAAATTTCAAAAAGAAAATAAACTGCAAAAAGTTCAGTGTATTATCTTGACTGATGGTGAGGCTAGTCATCTTGTTCGCCATGTTAAAATTTCAAATACAAACGAGGATTATATTGGAACACGTCGTTTAAATCCTGATTCATGTTTTATTCGTGATCGTAAGTTGGGATCAACATATAAAGTTCATTATGATTATCATAATTTTTCTAGTATGATGATTAAAATTTTGCGTGATAATTTTCCATCAGTAAACTTTATTGGTATTCGTGTCTTACAAAGTCGCGAAGCAAATAACTTTATTAAACTCTATCATAACTATGGAACTGATAGTTATGATAAAATTATTTTTGATTGGAAAAAGAATAAGAGTTTCTGCATCAAAAATTCTGGGTATCATGCATATTTTGGATTACCATCAAGTTCACTTTCCGAAGATACTAATTTTGAAGTTGACTATGGTGCAAGTAAGTCAAAAATTAAATCTGCCTTCATTAAATCTTTGAAAACTAAAAAACTAAATAAAAAGGTTCTTAGTGAATTTATTTCTCTGGTTGTATGATGAAAGAAAACTGGAGAGAGATGGCTAAATTATCTGAAAAGGATCCTAAGGTGATTAAAATCCTTGAGGATGGTCCTAGATCTCTTCATCAGGCATATCTACTCCAAGCCATGAGATATAAGTATGGACAATCTAATAAGTGACACATGGTGGGTTTGAGACTCCCTTTTTTTATCCTATAATAACTTCAGTTCAAACAAACCAAATGTCCCTCTCACCTGAGTTCATTCGCACTTCCCTTCAGGGACTATATGGTGAGTCTGTTGCTGCTGCTGATATTCGTGCCTGGTGTGCTATGAATGGTGCGAACTATCAAACTGTCACTAACAAACTTACTGAGTACAAGACTAGTCGTGGAAAGTGGAACTTGACTGTACAAGAAAAACTAGAACAAAACTATCAGGCACCACCTGCAATGCCTTCTGTCGAGCAAAACCTTATTCCTGCAAAAGATGATACCTTCGTCAGCTTTGGTAACTTCGCTGATATTAAAAGGATTATTAAGTCCAATCTATTTTACCCTACGTTCATTACGGGTCTTTCGGGTAATGGTAAGACGCTCTCTGTGGAGCAAGCATGTTCTCAAACAAAACGAGAACTTATCCGTGTAAACATCACAATCGAAACAGATGAAGATGATCTTATTGGTGGTTTCCGTCTTGTTAATGGCGAAACCGTCTGGCACAATGGCCCAGTCATTGAAGCACTCCAACGTGGAGCAATCTTGCTCCTTGACGAAATCGACCTTGCCTCAAACAAAATCCTTTGTCTCCAATCTATTCTCGAAGGAAAGGGAGTTTTCCTCAAGAAGATTGGCAAATTCGTTGCGCCCTCAGAAGGTTTCAACGTATTCGCAACCGCAAACACAAAAGGTAAAGGTTCAGAAGACGGACGATTCATTGGCACTAACGTGCTCAATGAAGCCTTCCTTGAACGATTCCCTGTAACCTTTGAGCAGTCCTATCCTGTCTCTGCAGTAGAGCAGAAGATCCTTATGGCACTCTGTAGTGATACTGAGTTTTGTAAGCGTCTCTGTGATTGGGCAGACATCATCCGTAAGACATTTTATGATGGTGGTATTGAAGAGATCATCAGCACACGTCGTTTGGTCCATATCGTTCGTGCATACAGCATCTTCAATGATAAGGCAAAGGCAATTCAGGTTTGTGTGAATCGTTTTGATGATGAGACTAAGCAGGCATTTCTGGAACTGTATGATAAAGTTGATGTAGATTTCCAAATGCCTTCTAATGAGACTGTAGTATCTGTTTATATTGACAATAATGAAAATAATTGATATAATATGTCTAACTCTTGGTCCTTATTATACGATGAATTGAATATGGAATACTCTTCTTCTGATATATTTACTATGAATACAGATAAATCACATACTAAAGCAGATGGATATTCTGTTGACGGTATTTCTTTTTCAGACTATGACCCAAATAAAATTATTCTTACCCCTATGACTCCTGAAGATCGAATAGATCTAAACCTTGATCAACTTTCAAACAATGGTTTTTGGAAGTATGAAGAAGATCTTACTATGAAGGAGGTTCGTGAATACCTCTCAGAAACATATAGATCACATTATGTTTCTAAAGAATCTAAGACACAAACTCTAGATCTTGTTGAAGCAATTGGTGATGCTGAACCATTTTGTCGCTCCAATGCAATCAAGTATCTTTCTCGTTTTGGTAAAAAGAACGGCAAATCAAAAGGTGATATTTTGAAAGCAATTCACTATTGCATTCTTCTTTATCACTTCTCTGGACTACACAATGAAACTAAGGGAACCTATGAAACTTTCTGATAAAACTCTTTCAGTACTTAAAAACTTTTCTTCAATCAACCAATCCATTCTTTTCAAGCAGGGAAACAAACTTCGCACTATTAGTGTGATGAAAAATATTCTTGCCGAAGCAACTATCAGTGAAGAATTGATCAAAGACTTTGGAATCTATGATCTAAATCAGTTTCTTAATGGTTTATCACTTCATTCTAGTCCCGAACTTGACTTTTCTAATAATGGATACGTGATGATCCGTGAAGGAAAGTCTCGCTCAAAGTACTTCTTTGCAGACCCTAATGTTATTGTAACTCCTCCTGAAAAAGAGATCACACTTCCTAGCGAAGATGTATCTTTTGAACTGAGTACAGAACAATTGGGACAACTGCTTAAAGCTTCTGCTGTATATCAATTGCCAGACCTTTCTGCTGTTGGTGAAAATGGTGTTGTCAAACTTCTTGTTCGTGACAAGAAGAATGATACATCCAATGATTATGCTGTGGTCGTTGGTGAAACTGACTCTACATTCTCATTCAACTTTAAAGTTGAGAATATCAAAGTTCTTCCTGGAACTTATGAAGTCGTTGTATCACAAAAACTTTTGTCACGATTTACTTCCAAGAATCATGATTTGACTTATTATATTGCCTTAGAACCTGATTCTACTTTTGGTTGATGACCTTTGATGTTGCTATGAGAATCACTGGCAGTGCTCTTGCGATCATTGCATACTTTGTGGTTCTTCATGTTAGTGTTGCCTTTGGAGTACTTCTCCACTTTATTGGAGATGCTATTTCAGTTCCTTACTTTATAAGGACAAAATCGTGGGATGTGGTTATAATGTTATCATTCCTTTTGATAATCTCTTTATCAAAAATATTATGAATATCTTTGTAACTGATCCCAGCCCATACAAGTCTGCTGTGGTTCTTCCTGACAAGCACATTGTCAAGATGCCCTTAGAGACCTGTCAGATGCTTGCTATTGTATGCTCTGACAAATGGGGACATAACTTCGGCACTCTTCCTAGAGCAGACGGTACTCCCTATGCTACTGAGAAGGGTGCCTTTCGCAATCACCCCTGCACTAAATGGGCGAATGAGTTTGTAACTAACTGGCAGTGGTTACTTGCACATGGTCTTGCTATGTGCGATGAGTATACTGATCGTTATGGTAAGGTCCACACCTGCCAGAAGACGCTTCTAGCAGCAAAGGAGATACTTCCTACTGCAGATCCACAAGGTCGCAGTGGAAAAGAGACAACACCATTCGCCAGAGCTATGCCTGACGAATTCAAATATGATGATAGCATTGATACATTCACTGCTTATAAAATGTATATTGCTTCTAAACCATGGGTATGCGATAATTATCTTCGTATGCCACAGCGTAAACCTGATTGGGTATGAACTACCAGAAAGGCGATGTTTTCCTTGACAAGAATACACACAAGTTGTATATTTTTGATGGGAATGAATGGTTGGAAATTGTTCCTACCTCCGTATTGAAAAAACCAGATTGGATTTAATTATGAGTCGTGATGAATTTCTTTGGGTGGAGAAATACCGTCCCAAAACTATTGAAGAATGCATCTTGCCAGATGCAACTAAGAAAACCTTTCAAGACTTCCTAGATAAAGGTGAGATACCTAATATGCTCCTTGCAGGACCTGCAGGTTGTGGAAAGACTACGGTAGCCAAAGCACTATGTAACGAACTGGGAGTAGATTTTTATGTCATCAATGGATCCGATGAAGGACGATTCCTTGATACCGTCAGAAATACTGCGAAGAATTTCGCTTCGACCGTCTCGCTTTCGTCAACTGCAAAACACAAAGTCATCATCATTGATGAGGCAGATAACACAACGAACGACGTACAACTCCTCTTACGTGCGTTTATTGAGGAGTTTAGTGGCAACTGCAGATTCATCTTTACCTGCAACTTCAAAAACAAAATTCTCGAACCACTTCATTCCCGCACAACGGTTATCGAATTTGGAATTGGAGGTAAAAACAAACCTGCCATTGCAGCCTCATTCTTCAAACGTCTCCAAGAAATCTTGGATACAGAAGGTGTTAAATATGATAACAAGGTCCTGGTAGAACTTATTAATAAGCATTTTCCAGATTGGAGACGTGTTCTTAATGAGTGCCAAAGATATTCTTCTTCTGGTACTATTGATCCAGGTATTCTTGCAACCTTTAGTGATGTAAAAGTAAATGACTTGGTTAAGAAACTTAAGGAAAAAGATTTTCCCGAAGTACGTAAATGGGTTGTCAATAACCTGGACAATGATACTGCTGTCCTACTGCGTCGTATTTACGATGCTTGTTATGATTCCATGGTTCCGAATAGTATTCCTGCTGCTGTGCTTACTCTTGCTAAGTATCAATATCAAATGGCATTTGTGGCGGATCAAGAAATAAACATGTTAGCATGTTTGACTGAATTAATGGTGGAATGTACTTTCAAGTAAATGGAGTGTGAATTCAAATGAAAAACAAAATTAAAGCACAAGTAAAATCTAGATGGTATTACGTTTTTTGGGGGACTGCCACAGTATCAGTTGTCCTTGGGCAATTGTATGTCGGCACTGGATACCGTGTTTTGCATAATGACTTGCAACAATTACTGAATCAGGTTGATGGTGTTCTTCTTCGTGCGGATGAACCTAATTACCTATGATTTTATCTGAGAGTGATGCAGTTTATGCTGCTAATAAATTTATTGATTATTATACTCAGTTTAATCGTATTGATGACTATCTTCGTCATATTAAAGAAGATAGGGGAGAACAACGTTCTGGATATTTACCTGGATTTGGTGCAGATTCAGAAATGTTTGATGACTTTAATATTCATCCAAATGATATGAAGTTTAAAATTCATGTTGTTGATACGAATCCAAAAACAAATTCAAAGTATAATCAGTGGCTTTATTCTGAGATACTGAACCTTACTGCATCTAATCCCATTGAAGAGGCAATTCCTGGAAGAACTCATAAATGGATTGTTGTTGAAACAAATACTGATAAGGTAGTTGGTGTTGTTCGTTTTGGTTCACCAACTATTAATAGTAAACCACGTAATAATTACTTTGGGGAAATCCCTTCTCTTTCTGATATTAATGCTGGATTTGTTATGGGGTTTAATATTGTCCCCACTCAACCCTTTGGATTTAATTACTTGGGTGGAAAATTGCTTGCTCTTCTAGCATCTTCTAAAGAACTTAAGCAGCAGTTTGATGAGAAGTACAAAATAGATCTCAAATATTTTGAGACAACTTCTCTTTATGGCACAACAAAGGGTGTGTCTATGTATGATGGACTCAAACCATTCTTGAGGCATATTGGTGATACTGAAAGTAACTTTTTACCTCTCTTTCATGATGATGTTTTTAGGGAATTTTTCTGGTGGTTCAACGAACGTAATGGTGGAGAGCGTTTAATCTCTGCAGATAAGTCGTCTAAAAAACTTAAGATTCAAGTTAAGATGATATCTATTATTAGAAATTCTTTGCAGGATGAAGAAAAACTAAAAGAATTTGATGATTGTATAGAACATGCAAAATCTTTAACTGAAAAGAAACGTTATTACCTAGGTAAGTTTGAACATACAATGGAAGAAGCAATTGTATGGTGGAAGAAGAAAGCAACTAAGAGATATGAAAAACTTCAATCACAACATCGAGTAAGAACTGAACTTGAGATTTGGGGAACTACTGAGAATATGGAGATTATTAGATAATGGAATTAAAAGACTGGTTAAATTCAATCAATTTCAATAAGGAAAATTTAAGTGAGAACATTAGCTCTTACCCTCCATATATCGTTAATCGTTGTCTGTCTGGGCACCTTGATTGTGTCATGTACGCTAACGAGATGAACAAGTATCCTAATTTAAATAAAGATATGCAATATTCTTTTTATCTAAATACTTTGAGGAAAAGAAAGAGGTTCTCTCCCTGGATCCGAAAGGATAAAGTCCAGGATTTAGAATGTGTCAAACAATACTATGGTTATAGTAATGAGAAGGCATCTCAGGCTCTGAAAATTCTGACAAATGAACAGATTAACTTTATTAAACAACGACTTGATGTTGGAGGAATGAAATGACTACTGTGGAACCTACAGTTCAATGGTCTCAGGACCAAATGGTTGAAGTGCTTCTCAATGAACCTGATGATTTTTTGAAGGTGAGAGAAACGTTGACAAGGATTGGTGTTGCATCAAGAAAAGAAAAAAAACTTTATCAATCATGTCATATCCTTCATAAACAAGGAAGATATTATATCGTTCATTTCAAAGAACTTTTCGCTTTGGATGGTAAACACGCTAATCTCACTCTTAATGATGTTCAGCGTCGTAATCGTATTGCTCGTCTTCTAGCAGATTGGGGACTTATCTCAATTGTAAATGAAGATTCTGTTCTTGATATTGCACCTCTAAATCAAATTAAAGTTTTGGCTTATAAGGATAAGGGTGAATGGATTCTTGAACAAAAATATAATATAGGAAAAAAGACCAAACCCCAAGAAGAAACTCAATAAATAAGAATGAGACTCTTTTCGTGCGGTCTCTACAAAAGTCGGAACACCACATAAAGAGGTATGGTTAACCCTATACCTCTTTTTTTATTGTCGTGTTATAAATAAGTATGGATGCCTTCGGGGTCCACAAAACACAAACTCGCTTTTAAAGGAGCTACGAATCATGGGAACCCTTGCACGATATACTGCTGCGGACCTACCTGCGTTGATGGAACGCATAAATAGGAATAGCATTGGAATGGATGAATACTTCGATAGGTTGTTTAATCTCCACGAAACAACAAAGAACTATCCTCCATTTAATCTGGTCACGGTCAGCAACGTAGAATCGAGACTAGAAATAGCACTAGCAGGATTTAAAAAGAAAGAAGTAAATGTCTACACACAAGATGGAAAACTTTTTGTTGAAGGACAAAAAGAGGACACCGAATCAGAAACCACTTATGTCCACAGAGGAATGGCTCAACGATCTTTCACCAGATCTTGGACACTGGCAGAGGATACGGAAGTTAGATCAGTTGAATTTGAGGATGGGTTGTTAACTATTGTTCTGGGAAGAATTGTACCCGAACATCATCAGAAGAAAGTCTGGTTCTAAATAGTTTTGGCTACCTTGTAAATATCGTCGTCGCAGAGGGGTAACTGGCACAATCCAGTTGACACCCCTCTTTTTTATTGGTAAAATAAATGAAGGAAACTAAAATTTATGACTATTAAACTAGCACTACTCAAATCTGGTGAAGATATTATTTCTGATATCAGTGAAATGACTTCAGGTGATAGAGTAATTGGTTATTATATGACCAAACCATGTGTCGTTAAACTTCTAAAACCAAACATGCAGGAAGGAGGCAAACCAGGAGTTGAAATTACTTTATATCCATGGATGCCTTTAACAAAAGACACTGAGATTCCAATTCCTGCCGATTGGTTAGTTACGATGGTAGAACCAGTTGACAACCTAAAAGAAATGTACACAAGAGACGTAATAGAACATGGAAAAGACAATCAAAGCGATTCTACTGGAGAACAATCAGATTCTGATCAGTCAGATTGATGAAGTTCCTGCATCAATTCCTGGAGAACCAGATTGCAAACTGACTAAGCCTTTCCTTGTAGTGGAAGGTGGCATGCTAGAATCATGGATGATGGATGTAACAAGAAATGATGAATTTATGATTAGTTCTGACAAAATTTTAACTCTTGCAGATCCAACTCCAACACTAATTGAAAAGTATCAGGACTTAACTAAGTAATGCTTTTCTTTTTATAACGAGAATACCATCCAGTATATTTTCCGTTTTTATAATTTGCATTATTTTCCCCCCTTACTTCATCGTAAGTTCTATCTGTTCGTCTCCCTTCACTATATGCTTTTTGTAAAGAAAGGGAAATTTTTTTCTTTTGCTCTTCTGACATTTTTTTTCCTTTTTGTGAAGATACTTTTCCTTTCCTATACGAAGACATTTTTATCTTAGTTTCTTCGGAGTGTCTAAAACCTAAAGTTCCTTGCCCACCTTTATTGCAATTATAACCTTCCTTCAAGGTATTAAAATGTTCTATCCAATATTGCTCTTTCTCATCAAGTAAACAAATGTTACACTCTTCAAGTGTAAATATTTTAAAATCTTGTTTTGAGTATTTTCTTATTGCGTGATATAATGGAGTATCAACACCTTTTTTTGCCTGCAACCAGTGCTGATATATTCTTTTTGACAACCTTTGTTTAGTTTGTCCGATGTATCTCTTATTAGTTATTAAATTTTGAATACAATAGATACATCCCATAATAGTTCTTTTATCTAATATTATTTATGTCTCAAAGGTTTTACACTAATGTTCAATTAATTGGAAATCAATTCCTCGTTCGTGGAGTTGATAATGGAAAACGATATGAGTATAGAGATGAGTTTTTTCCCACTCTATTTGTAAAGAGTAAAAAAGATTCTAAGTATAGAACATTAAGTGGACAGTCTGTAGAAGAAGTAAATCCTGGTACTGTTAGGGATTGTAGAGAATTTTATAAAACTTACGATGATGTTAATGGATTTGAGATCTATGGAAATGATCGATATATCTATCAATATATTTCAGAAAAATATCCAGAGGATGAAATTAAGTTTGATATTAGTCAAATTAAATTAGTAACTCTTGATATTGAGACTGCATCTGAAAGAGGATTTCCCGATGTTGAATCTGCATCAGAAGAAATTCTTGCCATAACCATTCAAGATTATAATACAAAGAAAATTACAACTTGGGGTATAAAACCTTTTTTCAATAAGCAAAAGAATGTGACTTATCATCATTGTCCTACTGAACAAGAACTTTTAAGTCACTTTATTAATTACTGGATGGTTGATGTACCAGATGTAATTACTGGTTGGAACATTCAGTTTTATGATATTCCATATATCTGTAAGCGACTCAATCGTGTATTGGGTGAGAAACTGATGAAAAGATTCTCACCATGGGGACTTGTTACTGAAGGCGAAACCTATGTTCAAGGCAGAAAAAATACTACATTTGATGTAGGTGGTGTCACTCAACTTGATTATCTTGACCTCTATAAGAAATTCACTTATAAGGCTCAGGAATCATATCGTCTTGATTATATTGCAGAAGTAGAACTGGGACAAAAAAAACTAGATCACTCTGAATTTGATACCTTCAAAGACTTCTACACTCATGGATGGCAAAAGTATATTGAATATAATATTGTTGACGTAGAACTTGTTGACCGATTGGAAGACAAGATGAAGTTGATTGAATTAGCTTTGACTATGGCATATGATGCCAAAGTAAATTATGTTGATGTGTTCTATCAAGTTAGGATGTGGGATACTATTATCTACAACTACCTGAAGAAAAGGAATATTGTCATCCCCCCAAAAAATAAGTCAATAAAAAATGAAAAGTACGCAGGTGCTTATGTTAAAGAACCGATTCCTGGAAAGTATGATTGGGTTGTGTCTTTTGACCTCAACTCTCTCTATCCTCATCTTATCATGCAGTACAATATTTCCCCAGAGACCCTACTGGAGGAACGACACCCAACGGCTACAGTTGATAGAATACTTGAAGAGGAAATAAACTTTGAACTTTATAAAGATAATGCTGTATGTGCCAATGGAGCAATGTACCGCAAAGATGTTCGTGGGTTCTTACCAGAACTTATGGAGAAAATGTATGGTGATCGTGTAATCTTCAAAAAGAAGATGCTCCAAGCAAAGAAAGAATATGAGAAGACGCCTACTAAAGCACTTGAAAAGGAGATCGCCAGATGTAACAACATTCAAATGGCGAAAAAGATTTCTCTTAACTCTGCTTATGGTGCTATTGGTAATCAATATTTCAGATACTACAAACTAGCAAATGCTGAAGCAATTACCTTATCAGGTCAAGTTTCTATACGTTGGATTGAAGGTAAGATGAATCAGTATCTAAATAAATTGTTGCAAACAACAGATGAGGATTACGTAATTGCATCCGATACAGATTCAATTTATCTTAATCTTGGACCTCTTGTTAATAAATTTTTTGCTGCTAAGTCTAGCGACAAAGCTGCAATTGTGGGATTACTTGACAAGATCTGTGAAGATAAGTTTGAACCGTACATTGACAAGTGTTACCAGGACTTGGCGAATTATGTATCGGCGTATGACCAAAAGATGCAAATGAAACGCGAGAATATCGCTGATCGTGGTATCTGGACTGCTAAGAAACGATATATCCTTAATGTCTGGAATAGTGAGGGTGTCTCATATTCAGAACCCAAATTAAAAATGATGGGTATTGAAGCAGTTAAATCATCAACACCTGCACCTTGTAGAAAGATGATTAAAGATGCTCTTAAATTGATGATGAGTGGGACGGAGGAAGAAGTGATTGACTTCATTGATAAATCTCGTTCAGAGTTTAAAAAACTTCCACCTGAACAGATATCATTTCCACGTTCTGTATCGGATGTTGTAAAATATAAATCGTCTTCAGACATTTATTCTAAAGGAACTCCTATTCATTGTCGTGGAGCATTATTGTTTAATCACTATATTAAAAAACATAAATTGGACAATAAGTATTCTCTTATTAAAAATGGTGAGAAAATTAAATTTTGCTATTTAAAAAAACCAAATATTATTCATGAGAATATTATTTCATTCATTCAAGATTTTCCCACAGAACTTGGTCTTGACAAGTACATTGACTATGACTTACAATTTGAAAAGTCTTTTGTTGAACCATTGAAATCAATTCTTGATTCTATTGGATGGAATGTCGAAAAAACTGTAAACCTAGAACTATTTTTCTCCTAATGAACATGTCTATCAGCGATAGGGAACTTGACACTATTATTAGCGCTATGCGTCTTGGGGGCGATGCTGCTCTCTATCAAAAACTACAAAGAATTAGAGATGTCCGTAATGATAAATTAAACGGTTCATATAAAAAAAACACTACTGAAGAATTTGGATTTGTATTATAATGGATTTTTTAAAAGAGATTGTAAAAGAAATCGGAGATGACTTTACCCAACTCGCATCAAACATCGACGACACAGAAACCTATGTGGACACGGGTTCTTACATTTTTAATTCACTGGTCTCAGGTAGTGTATTTGGTGGTGTTTCTGGGAATAAGATTACTGCCATTGCTGGTGAGTCTTCTACTGGGAAGACTTTCTTTAGTCTCGCTATGGTTAAGAATTTCCTGGATAGTAATCCTGGTGGTTACTGTTTGTACTTTGACACTGAGGCAGCAGTTAATAAGTCTCTTCTTAAAAGTCGTGGCATTGACTTAGAACGATTGGTTGTTATTAATGTTGTTACGATCGAACAGTTCAGACAGAAAGCACTGCAGGCTGTTGATATATACTTAAAGAAATCTGAAGATGAACGCAGTCCATGCATGTTTGTGCTAGACTCTCTTGGTATGCTTTCGACAGAGAAAGAGATTCGTGATGCTCTAGACGACAAACAAGTTAGGGACATGACCAAATCCCAACTGGTGAAAGGAGCATTTCGTATGCTCACACTCAAACTTGGTCAGGCAAAAATTCCAATGATTGTTACCAATCACACCTATGATGTCATCGGTTCTTATGTCCCTACAAAAGAAATGGGGGGAGGCAGTGGCCTCAAGTATGCAGCGTCTACAATCATCTATCTCAGCAAGAAAAAGGAAAAGGATGGAACAGAAGTGGTCGGAAATCTTGTCAAGGCTAAGACTCACAAGTCGCGTTTAAGTAAGGAGAACAAGGATGTTACTATACGTCTTTATTATGATGAGCGTGGTCTTGATCGATATTATGGTCTTCTTGAACTTGGTGAGATTGGAGGACTTTGGAAGAATGTAGCAGGTCGCTATGAAATGGATGGGAAAAAAGTTTACGCCAAGCAAATTTTAAAAGATCCTGAAACATATTTCACCCCTGAGGTGATGGAAAAATTAGATCAAATTGCAAAGAAGGAATTTAGTTATGGAGAAAGTTGAGTTTCTAATACTTAGAAACCTTTTATATAATGAAGAATATCTACGCAAAGTTGTTCCATTTATTAAGGTAGAATACTTTGAAGATCCTAATCAAAAAATTATCTTTGAAGAAATTTTAAATTTTATTACCCAATACAATAAACCTGCTACTAAAGAAGTTCTTTGTATTGAAGTTGAGAATAGATCTGACATTACTGACACATCCTTTAAAGAAGTAACTCAACTTATCAGTTATCTTGAAGAATCTCCTACTGATTTTAATTGGTTACTTGATACTACAGAAAAATGGTGTCGTGATCGAGCCATCTATTTGGCATTGATGGAGTCTATTGCTCTTGCAGATGGAACTGGTAAGGAAAAAGATAGAGATGCTATCCCAAGTATTCTTTCAGATGCTCTAGCAGTTTCTTTTGATACTCATATTGGGCATGATTATTTGCTTGATTATCAAGAAAGATATGATTTCTATCATAAAGATGAAGCAAAGATTCCATTTGATCTTGAATACTTTAATAGGATTACGAAGGGAGGTATGCCTAATAAGACACTAAGTATCGCTTTGGCTGGTACTGGTGTTGGCAAATCTCTGTATATGTGTCATGTTGCAAGTTCAGTATTGTTGCAGGGGAAAAATGTATTATACATTACTCTTGAAATGGCTGAAGAAAAGATTGCAGAGAGAATCGATGCCAATCTTCTTAATGTTTCTATTCAAGAGATAATGGAACTTCCTAAGATGATGTTTGAGGATAAGGTGACCAACCTTTCACAAAAAACTCAAGGCACTCTTATAATTAAAGAGTATCCAACTGCAAGCGCACATAGTGGACACTTTAAAGCACTTCTTAATGAACTTGCACTTAAGAAGTCATTTAGACCTGATATTATTTTCGTTGATTACCTTAATATATGTGCTTCCGAAAGATATCGCGGAAATAGCACTGTCAATTCATATTCATATATCAAAGCAATTGCTGAGGAGCTTCGAGGGTTGGCTGTCGAAGCAAACGTCCCTATCGTTTCTGCCACGCAGACCACTCGCTCTGGTTATGGCAGCAGTGATGTTGAACTCACTGATACTAGTGAGTCCTTTGGGTTGCCTGCTACTGCTGATCTTATGTTTGCCCTTATTTCTACAGATGAGCTTGAGGGGCTTGGACAAATTATGGTAAAGCAATTGAAGAATCGATATGGTGACCCAACTATGAATAAGAGATTTGTGGTTGGTATTGATCGTGCTAAGATGAGATTGTATGACTGTGAACAATCTGCACAAGATGATATTCTTGACAGTGGGCGTGAAGATGAGTATAATAATGATGAACAGAAATCAAAGAAATCATTTGAGGGGTTTAAATTTTCATGACTGTTGACACCGAAAAGTATCTTGAGTTTGTGCATGGAGTGACTAGCGAACCTAGTCTTAATTACCCTGCATTGATATCATGTTTAAGTGAACTTGAAGCATCTGGTGCAAACGTCACTCAACTTTTGACTGCTGCTCTTGGACTATCTGCAGAAGCAGGTGAGTTTACTGAAGTTGTAAAGAAGATCTTCTTGCAAGGAAAACCTTACAGTGAAGAGAACGTCTTTCATATGAAACGTGAACTGGGTGATATCTGTTGGTATCTTGCTCAGGCATGTATGGCACTTGATACAACCTTTGATGAGGTGATTGAGATGAATGTAGAGAAACTCAAAGCACGTTATCCTGGTGGTGAGTTTGATGTTCACAAATCTGAAAATCGTAAGGAAGGTGACCTTTGATTAACATTGAATTGGACGTAAGAACTGCTGCAGCAGTTCGTGAATCATTATTTGGAGACACAAAAAATTACACCTATGATCCAACTTGTTGTCCACAACGAGTTGTTGATATTCGTAATGTGATCGTGAACCTAGATACACAGATTGAAGAAGAACTAGAAAAAGCAGTAAAAGAAATTAAGGAGATAGATGAAACTACTGACGCTTGAAGATTATCAAAAGGCAGGTGAATCATTCTGGCCAAAGTATTGGTACGTTGCCAAAGAACTTGGTGAAGGTGCTAAGACAGAAGACATTCTTAAATGTATGGAAGCTGTTGGTGGTGTTGCTCTTAAATTGGCACTAGAAGAGAAATCAGCAGGTCCATTCGGTTTTAATAAAAATAAAGAGGAAGAAAATAATGATTCAAACTGATACTCAATTGGAAGTTATTGTACCTGAAGGTGCTGAACTTATTGATGAGTGTTTCTATGTTTGGAAGAGTAGGTATGGTCTATTCTCTACTATGACTAAAATTGGTCGTAAAATGCTTACTGGTGCCACTAAAGATGGCGTTATTAAAATGACACGTTGGCATCTTAAGTGTGAACAAGATGGTACACTAGATCTATACACCACAGTTACTAATGTTAGTATGGGTGTTAAACTTTAATGCTTACTATCACCAACTACATAACAGCATTCTGGACTGTAGTTGTGGTAAATTGTATTCAACCAGTCAATTGGAAAGCATGTATTTCAGTTCATGAATGGTTAATTCCAGAACTGGAGTATGCATGGAAACTCAAGACTGGTGAAATAGTTCCTTATCAAACAGAGAAGGACTATCTCAAGGGGTTATAGCTCAGTTGGTAGAGCGCCTGCTTTGCAAGCAGGATGTCAGGAGTTCGAGTCTCCTTAACTCCATTCTAAATACTTAAAAAGTATTACTAAAATGGCAGGAGCAAGCACTGAATTATATTCTGAAGTGTTGGCACAAGTTTGTCTAGCATATTCTATAAAGAATAATTCTGCCCTAACAAAGGATATATTAATAAAGGGTGATAAGTTAGATCCTAAAATTATCAAGGATATTGAAAGATATATGATTACCCAGTCATCGGTTAATCTTTCCAGTCCTATGTTTGCTGATGGATTTGTAAAATATATTAGTGGCAATGTCAGTGGAAAATTGAACTGGATTGATGCTCAAGGAAGAAATATGCAAGAGGTGAAGAAAAGATTTAAAATTGGCAATAAGCATAAAGTATTCAATGATAAGTTATTTGATAGTAGAGCAACTTCAAATAATCCATATACAGCATTCTTAAAAGCAGGAACAGGAGCAAAAACTGATAAATGGAATCCTGCAGATGTTTGGGCGATGAATTTAGATGGTATAAGAGCACTTAATAGACTAAACAAAAGAGTGATGTCTAGATCAAAAATATCTCTTGAGTATTGCAATCAATTTTTGGCAGATCAATTTAGTCATGGAAATATCATACCCATCTCTTTGAAGAAACCTCAAAAAACACCTCATATAGAGATAGTCAATAGTAATGAATTTGTATCTAGGATTGCTTTGAATGAGACTAGAAATGCCACAATAGAATATGACTATGGAAACAAAGACGTAAAAATTAATTTTACGATAGAAACAGTTCAACTTTCAAAGGGACAAAAAGCATCAACCGCGAGAAGAAATCCTAATTCTATTAGTGGAAAAGTAGTTGCTGGTTCCCAAAAACATATTAGATTGAAGTATCATGTTGATAATAAAAAGATAGAACTTGAATATACTCAATCTGGATATCCTTCAAGAGCTGCAGCAAAGATGGGTAATCTTGGAGCCACTAATTTTCAAAAAATAATAAACGATACTGCTAAATCTGGGGTAAGTAAATTGAACCAGATACAAAGTAATTATAATGATATTGATGTAAAAACTAATCCTTGGTTTAATGGTAGACAATTGGGTGTGACAAAAGCAAGAAATGAAAAGAGTAAAATAACTCCACACATGGATAGGATTGCAGAGTATGTTGGAGAGATGTGGAAAGAAATAAATGGAACTGTATTTGATCCCTCTGAAAGATCTATGAAAGATGAGTCTGCAATTTGGAGCAAGGCAAGAGCAGGAGAATTGGGAGTAGCAATTTCTGCTATCCCTAATGAGAGAGTGAAGCAAAGAGTAATTCAAAACTTATATGAAGCTGCTGCCTCTATCAGTTATGTTACTGGTTTGAACAAAGAAGAGATGGAATTGGAAAAAGAGGTTGGGATGGATCCATCTTCAAGAAAAACAAACTTTAATGCTAGTGTTTATGTTAAGGTGTTTTGATACACTAAATAATGTATAAGGATTATCAATATCAATGAAAAGTTTCTTTCAGTTCCTGACAGAGGCACAATCGCAGGCAAGTATGCAGGCGAGTAAATTAAACCTCAAAAGTGACGGACACGGTGGTTGGTTAGACACTCGTGGCAACTTTGTTGCGACTACTGAAGATGGTAAGTTAAAGTTTTTAGATAAAAAGAAATCAAAAGCAGAAGATGGCAAACCTGCACAAGCAAGAGCAGCAGCAAAACCTGAGGAAAAATCTGACAAGGTTGCACCTAAAGAGACTGATAAGACATCATCAAAAGAAAGTGGAGGAGATCAGACTGGTTCAGAGACTGCAGAAACTCTGACTGTTGCATTTGGTCGTTTTAATCCACCAACTATTGGTCATGGAAAACTTTTGAGTGGTTCAAAAAAGGCAGCTGCAGGTGGTGACCTTAAAATTTATCCTTCAAGGACTCAAGATTCAAAGAAGAATCCACTTGATCCTGATATGAAAATTTCATATATGAAAAAAATGTTCCCCGAATATTCAGAGAACATTGTAAATGATGCTGAAATGAAATCTATTTTTGATGTCTTAATTGCTGCTTCTGAGAAAGGATATTCCTCAGTAAATATTGTTGTAGGATCTGATCGTCAAGCAGAGTTTGAGAATTTAGCACAAAAATATAATGGAGAACTTTACAACTTTGATTTGATTCGTGTTATTTCTGCAGGTACTCGCGATTCTGATGCAGAAGGTGTTGAAGGTATGTCAGCATCTAAGATGAGGAAGGCTGTACTTGATGACGACTTCGATTCTTTTAGAAAGGGCACACCAAAAGAGTTAGATGATGGTGATACTAAAGCATTGTTCAATGCAGTTCGTTCTGGAATGTCTGTAAAGAAAAAGAAAAAAGTTGAAGAACTTTGGCAGATTATTCCAAAATTTGATATGAAGAATCTTCGTGAGAATTACATTTCGGGAAAGATCTTCAAGATTGGAGATATTGTGGAAAATACTAATACTGGATTGGTTGGTAAAATTATACGTCGTGGAACTAATCATCTCATTTGTGTTACTGAAGAAGACTATATGTTTAAGGCATGGATTCATGATGTTATGGAATCTGTTGTAAATTATTCTGGACCTTCAGGAGTTCCTGCAAATCAGAGACTGGTTGGTACTGATGCTCATAAAAAATATGTTATGAAAATGATGGGTGTTAAGGAAATTAGGAACTTCATAAATAAATATAAGGATAAAAAGTAAACGTATCTATACTTATGACTCACCTTAACGATATTACCAAAATTTATTTGGATCAAATTGCTGAGAAAAAAGACGATTCATATCTGGAACCAGATATGAAGAAGCGTCAGGCAAACAATGAGAAGGCTCGTAAGGAACTTGCAAAGGGTCCTCAAATGAAGAACCCCCACTTCGAGTCGGTTGAGGTTGAAGAAGAGAAGAAACCTTTGCCTAAGACAAAAATGTTCCGCAAAGCGGGCAACCTTGGACGTGATGCAATCAGTACTCCTATTGATCCTGAGAAGCGTCAGAAGGCATATGATCGTTCCAAAAAGATTATCAAAACTCTGAATGTTGAGGGACTTGATCCAGTAGGAAAAGAAGATAGTGATATTGATAATGATGATAAGAAAAATACCAAGGCAGATAAGTATTTGATGAATCGTCGTAAGACGATTGGAAAGGCTATGAATAAAGTTGATGAGGCAGTTCATGCATCTAAAACTAAAATTCATTCTCCTCATGAAGTTCCTGATAAAAATTTAAAGGGACTTGTATCAAAAGCAGTCAAGAGAATTGATACTGATGTTGATGGAGATACCGATAAGAATGACAAGGCAAAAGGTGAACTTGGTGAGTTTGTACCAGGAGTAGGAAACAAGAGACTTTATTCGACTACAAGAACAAAAACTGCAAAAGAATCTTTCTCAAACTGGAGACAAGATCTTTCTGAAGTTATGGGAGAGGGCGAAACCGAAAAAAAGATCAAAGAAAAAAAAGTAAATAATAAAATCAAGATCAATCCAAAACTTGGTGAAGCAATTGAACAAATTGGTGGAACTCTCTTAGAGGAAATTGAAGTTGATGAGATGGATTTTATCATCGAGAGCGTATATGATGAACTACTTGAAGAAGGTTATGCCGAAGATGATGTTGAAGAAGCAATTGAAAATGCTATGGAAGCAACGGTAACCTTTGGTTCTGATACCA
>Ga0222715_10000542_pt1 | contig 37694 bp, 49 predicted proteins | sample C33_9DmetaG_FD_165056 | JGI IMG/M metagenome (GOLD analysis project Ga0222715, IMG submission 165056) | Estuarine water microbial communities from San Francisco Bay, California, United States - C33_9D | ecosystem: Environmental > Aquatic > Marine > Unclassified | place: USA: California...
TCGTAAAGTGTCCATACAGACTTCTTTACTAATCCCTCCCCCTGTTTGTGTTTTCCCCTTCCACAGTTCTACACAAGCCGGATGCAGCTTCTCATCTGGTGTCATTGGTCGGTGTTGACTTCACCTGGGATTCTAACGGTCCCACCCGTGCTTTCGCAAGTTGGTGCTCAGGCTTGTTGCCTCAGTCCATTCAAAGAGTTGCCTCGAGACGCGTTTTCAGCGCCACAAGCTCGGCAGTGATTTGCTCAGCGTCGTAGACCTCTTCGTCCCAAGACCAGTGGCCAACAGTTCCTTTTGCAATGAACATGATTGGACTTCCACTGTAGTCGTGAGGACCGTCTCGGTCTCGCTTGCTGATGTCAGTGAAGACGGTGACGCGGCGGGTAACACCCTCCGAGTCCACGAATTCAACGCCCACTTCGCCGTAGGCTTGGGTACCCAACACAGCCTGAGTAGGCTTGATGTCTCGGGTCAACATTTCTTCAATTTTTTCAATTTGGTTTTGGTTTTTCATATTTTTTCCTCCTTCCTGGTGGTTCTTTTCTCTTCCCCATTGAGTAGCCCACTGACGCGGGACTCTCGCGTGCTTTCGCAAGTTAGAGCAAAACGCCGAATCAGCATCAACGGATGTTGACATCTGGGTATCGTGCCCTGGCCTTGAACCGAGTCTTCTCAGCCATTGCTTTGGCGTCGTAGTGACACCGCATAGCTTTATCGTAGTCTCGGGCACAGCCCTGGTAAATTTCCCAGACGTTCTTCTCCTGAAGAGCCTCCTGCAACTCGCAGTCGGCAACTCCATCAGCATAGCGCTCCTTGAGCTCCTTCATCATGGCAGCAACCTTGTTGGCATACTGCTTTTCGATTTGGGCCAAGTCGTTGTGTGCAGCGATTTGTCGCTCCACGCGCTTCTTGATTCGTCGGTTTCTCCACCCCTTGTATGAAAGGTTCTTCATCATCAGGGCATCAAATTTGGTTACAATGTAGTTCAACATTTTATTCCTCCTTTCCTGGTTAAGGAGATTGGTTATCTCCTTAGCTTTGGGGCGTTAGCCCCGGTTGTTTTTGGGGCGTTAGCCCCGGTTTGGTTGTGCCCGTAGGCACTGCGATTTTGAATCGCTAATTCTTCCCATCCCTCCGTACGCTTACTTGCTAGCTTCTCTGTCAGCTCAGCTAGTTTTCTTCGCAACTCCACCGGTGTTATACTTGTGCTTTACTGGTTAGCCACCAGCAAGGTTCCGTCCGGCAACGGTTTCCTTAACACAAGTTATCGTATGATTTCCCTACTCCATCAAGATGATAAGTCTATCAGGTGTATCGAGACACTACTTAGCGTTCATCCACACTTGTCTAAGGTGTTGGATATATCTCTTCATCAAGAAAGTGGTGTCTGGCCACGCTATCCGAGCGCGGCAAAACCACTTTGGTTATTCCTCTCTGAGAATGCCTTCGTAGCAGGCAATCTGGTATTCTGGTTGCTTCAGCACCTACTCTCGCTGAAGTACGAAACCTCGTTTCCTTCTCAGAAGCTCAAGCATCGTACGCTTACTTGCTCTCCTAAGATATCACTCTCGGGCCGCGATAAATCGCAACATAACCGAGGTTCCCCCGATGGCGTTTTGTTACCCCAGTTCGCCTCCCGACTGGTGGTTCATTTGTTAACGCAGTGCTTGTCCCTGTCTGCGAAAAGAGCCCGATAGTGCAAGAGTCCGTTACCCGCCGAATCAACGACGAGGACTTCATCCTGCACCCCACTACGGGTTCTCAAAAACTCTTTCTGGTTTATATTCTGGTAAACTTCGCGTTAAGATAACTGATTACTGGGTGAGCTTCCTCGCACGAACGCTCCGTCGGCTTGAACCGTTACGGGAGTTTAATGTTCGGCGTACAACTTCTCTTCGTAGTCACCCTTCTGTTTTTCAAATTGCATTACTATACGACCATTCTTCACCGTGTTTCCACGGGAGTTACGCCTTTTAACTTAGGTCTCAAGCAATCAGTTATCCGCGTCGTCGGCGCGAATTGAGTTTTAATTTTAAATTTGAGCAGGCGTCCACACGCCTTTTCTTGTCCATCGAAATGGAAACGGTTTTTTCCTGCTCGGCATCTTGTGATGCCTTATCACTGGTGGAGATGTTATGTAGACTGACTCACACTTCTTGATTTTCGCGATACGCCTTCCTGACGGTTTACTCCTACTTCTCTCATTACAAGTCCCATTCTCAGTGAATATCTCCTGGTGAAGAGTGTCGGTACGGGGTGTCCTGCTGCCTTCCGGTCCCGGATTCCCTTTTTCTGACTCTTCTGGTGAGAGGTTGCCTTTCCTCCCTTCAATATAGATACGCCGTGAAGCATACCGGTATTGGTGCACTCAATGTGCTGGTGGCAATTTTGCTTACAAGGCTTGCCAGACCCCGACTACTCCCCTAGCCACTTAGCATTATCGGGGGGATATTTCGTTCCTCCTACTACTTTGGTCGCGCCGCAGTAGAGTTAGAATATAACCTTGACTATGGTAGATTTATCTTGGTATCCCTTCTTTGTATTACTATTACGCCGTCAAGCATACCGGTATCAGTCATTGTTGACTTTTACCCATCCACTGAGGTCTAGAGAGTCCTCTTGAGCCTCACCGAATGTCCAGAAGGTTTCCGTGGCATTTGAGCCAACGCGGCGCATTTTCTCGACCATGACGAACTGGGGCTGCTTTTTGAGGAATGAAGCAAGCCTCGGAGAAGAAATACCGTCCTTGGTGTTGTAGTTAATCCAGTCTTTTAGCTGACTGAACGAAACATACTCGATGTCGCGCTCAGTGAACGCAGTAAACGCCTTTTCAATGGTCTTGATGACCCGCACTTTACCTCTTGCCATGTCAATCACTTCATCCTTGATACCGTGTGTTCTTTGACGATGCGGTCAATGGTTTCCCACAACTTTTCACTGCTAAGTGCAGCTTCTTGGACGAGGCGCTTGGTCTCCTTCCGAATCCGCACGGTTGTGAACTTGTCTTCACGAGAACCTGTAGACACAAACCTCCGACATCTATAGAGTTCTTAAACACTTTGATGTAGAAAGTAGTCACTTTTCCACATAGAGTACTGTTAAGTACCGGATGAAGGGTCCTTGTTTCATGAAGACTTTTACAGTTGAATTGACCCTTAGCATCGACGCTATGAGTGACGAGTCGGCAGAAAACAAGCTTGACGCTTTCTTGTCGGCCCTCGACCTTAAGAAAAACGATAAAGTTTCTCTCGTGGACCTCGGTGAACTAACTGAGTCCGGCGGCGAAACAAAGAAGCCAGCCAAGCCTTCCAAAAAGAAGACCACCAAAAAGAAAGTCGAAGAAGACGAAGACGACGACTGGGAAGACTACGACGACATTGACTTTGACTTGCTTGACGAAGAAGACGAGGATGAGGACGAGGATGAGGACGAAGATGAGGATGAGGACGACGAAGAAGACGAGGATGAGGACGAAAGCTCCGAAGATGACCTCGATAAGCTCCTAAAGGAAATCAACGCCGATGGCTCTGAAGCATCTGAGGCATCTGAAGATGACGAAGATGATGACGACGAAGACTGGGACGAAGACTGGGGCGACTGGGAATAGTTGAAAAGTAGGGAAGCGCTGGACTGGCTTGATTACGATGTTCTGGAAGCACACTCCTAAGCACGAGGTGCTCACTGACACGCAAGCCAAGCGCCAACTGAAGTTACTCGGCATGACCTTTGAAGAACTTCCTCTGATTAAGCACTCAGATGCGGCACTTAAGGTGTTGAGAGACGAAGGAGTTGCCACTCCCATTGACTCTGTTATACGGATTAGTAGAAACAGTATAACTTATGGAGAGAATGCGTTCTACTATCGAAGAGTGATACCTTGAAGGTGAACATCTACACAGACGCTTCGACCCTGCTTCACAAGGACAACCTGTCAGGCATCGGCGTAGTTGTTTGTATCGAAGGACAAGTTCACGAGTCTTTCGGGAAGCATCTAGGAGCCAGTGACTCGGCCACTGCTGAGATTGTTGGAATCTATGCCGGACTCAGCAGAGCAAAGGAGCTCTGCAAAGCCACCGATGAGATAACTTTGGTTCGCATTTGCTGCGACTGCAAGCCAGCACTAGACCTCGCCTGTGGCGAAGGAGTGACCCAAAACAAGTCTACTCACATGATACTCGAAAGGATAGACGAGTTGTGTATGCAAATCCCCTGCCCTGTTGAGTTTCAGTGGGTCAAAGCCCACAACGGAAACAAGTTTAATGAGATAGCCGACCAACTTGCTTACGAGCACGCTCATAACTAAGCTTATGGGCAACTAACCCTTCGGAGAGTTGAGTCGCATGGAGGTCACCAAGTTCTACTGGTATGCGACCGAAGAGGACTTCCTAGAAGATGGACTCTTCAGCTTAGACATTTCTGCAGGTCGTTTGCGACACCGATGGGTTCCCCTCGACCGCCAGAGTGCTTCTCTTTACTTGATGGAGCGCGATGAAGCCGCAGGTATGAGAGCAGCGCAGCCGAGATATACGCTCGTCGAAATTCACCTCGCTGAGCCAATCGAAGACCTCAGTATGGACTACCCCAATGCAACTCAACCAGGCCTTAGGGGTGCAGTTATCAGAGTGCCAATTAAGGAAGTCATTCCAAAAGTGCCCACCAAAAGAGCCCTTGAGCGCGGAGTAGAGCTACCTCCTATTTCTTTTAGAGTAGGCTTAGGCACGGTGATTGAGTGCACAGACCCCATGCAAGTTGCCTCACTTGAGATGGGTATTTTGTCAGAAGAAGATGTGGCAAACATGTCAGTAGTGGAGGTGCTTCAAGCAGGCGCATTCCAGTACAACAACCCAGAGGACCCAGAAAGTCCTATTGAGCAAGGTGTCCATGATGCAAGAATGGGCATCACCGATAAGCGAGAAGGCAGGTGCCCGACCTGCAACCTCGGCTTCGCCAGAGAGGACTCTGCAAACTCCTGTCCTGGTCACTTTGGTCACATTCAGTTGTTTGAGCCGGTCCCCAAGTTGATGTATCTCGGTATCTTGAAGTCCCGCGCTGTGAAAAGCGACCCGCTGCTTAACGCACTGAACAAAGTCTGCTTTCACTGCAGCAAGGTGATGCTTCCAGATGCCGTATTGAGTGCAATTGAAATGCGCGTAGACTACATCTTCAAGCTCAACAAGCGTAACTCGAAGGGCTACAGCGACATTCGCAAGATTGTCAACGGCCCATTCATGGACTATCACGGGGGCAAACCAGAATCAAAGCAACCCTGTCCTCACTGCGCAGAGTTCTCTCCTACAGTGGAGTTTAACCACCGCAGTGCCACCTTTTACTTCCCGCTACCAGACGAGCGCTATGTGTCGGGGGCAAACCAAATTGACTTCAGAGGTGCGCACGCGGTACTGGAAGGCATCCCCGATGAACACTGTAAGTTCCTTGGGCTTGACTACCGCACTTCTCGCCCCGAAGATATGTTCTTCAAGAAAATGCCTGTAGCACCAAACTCTGCTCGCCCACCGAGAGCACTTCCTGAAAAGAAGTTCAAAGACTTAGATGACTTAACTAAATTGTACCAAGATGTGGTGCAAGCTAACGAGTCACTTAGAGGTAATGTACTACAGGGAAGAGAAAGCAGTTACTACCGTAGGATGCTTTACTTAGCTGTTTCGAGAGTATATGACAACCAGCGTGGGGCTATCGGCTCTGGTGGAACAAGTCAAGAAAGAGGCTACGGGGGAAGTACCCGAAGTGTTTCTTACAAGGGCGTTATGAATCGCCTGTCGGGTAAGCGTGGTCGCTTTAGAAACAACTTGCAGTCAAAGTATGTTGAGCAAGTGAGTTATTCAGCTATTACACCGCACGCTGCACTCGCCATTGATGAGGTTGGCGTCCCAGAACAAATCGCCATGGGGTGCAGCGTTGCAGAGAGAGTTACTGCTGAGAACATGGAGCGCCTCAAAATGGCGGTACTTAACGGACCAAGAAAGTACCCAGGTGCAACTCACATCTTCATAGACGGTAACACCATGAATAAGACGAAGGGTAACATCTACCGTGCGTCTGAGACCACCGTTGAGCGAGTCATTGAGGGAGCAGTTGTTCGCAGGCACATCATCAACGGAGACATGGGTCTGTTCAACAGAGCACCCTCACTTCACCGACAGTCGATTCTTGCACTTCGGGCAAAGGTGATGAAGGCCCGCTCACTTGCAATGAACCCGACAATTTGTATTCCGTTCAACGCTGACTATGACGGTGACGCGATGAAGTTACACTTTGTTCAGTCGGAGGAAGCAATTGCTGAGGCCAAGAAGCTGATGCAGCTCGACAAGAACATCATCCACGCAAGGTACGGTAAGTTGACTGTGGCTACAGACCAAGACCAAACCAGCGGACTTTACCTCCTATCCCACACAAACAAGCGCCGTAAGGGTGAGTGGAATCCAGTTACTGGACTCGGTTACACTGACGAAGGTATTCCCTATATCTCTGAGTCTCTTGCTATCTCATGTTATACATATGTGTATAGTGAAATCAGAGATGAGGCAGAACTCAAGAAGATGTATCTTTCAGAGAAGCGGTCGTCTCATGAAAAGACTCCAAGCTTTGACGAGTGGCGCAAAAAGTCACGATACCGAACCGTCGACTCACTGCCCGAGTCAGACTACACCGCTCCCGATGGCAGCAAGTGCTACACAGGGCGCGCTATCTTCAGTCACCTATTCACCGTCCTTGACTGTGAGTATGTCTCTGCGGCTTTCAAAGGAAACACACCAAAGGTAGACGAAGAAGGTAATATCATCAGAGATGGTCGAGATAAGGTCAAAGAAACCATCGTGGTGCATAATGGAAAGCTGCTCCAGGGGACGCTTGAAAAGGACTCCTTCGGTGAAGGTGGTTCGTCTCTTGCGCCGCCGTTCATCTACCACGAAGGATACGAAGCAGGTCAAGCAAAGTTAACTGAGTACATTGAGATGGTGACTCGTCTTGGCTACGCAGGGCACCGAGTTATCGGCTACACAATGGGTGTTAGTGATGTCGGGCTCTTTGCTAGTGATTCTACAGGTAAGAAGGACCCACTTGTCGGAACGCTAAGTAACTTGTATGATACCTACGCTTCGCAACTACAGGACATGACCGAGTCATGGCGAAACAAAGACTACGAGAAGTACGCAAAGAGCGCCCAAGAGAAGATTGATGCAATCGTCTCGCCTGCTGACTTCCTTGAAGAGAAAATCGTCAACACAGCAAGCGAATACGAAGACTTGATGCTTGACCCCATTGAAGACGCACAGGGGTCGGGCAACTCTATGCAGATTGCTGTGCGTTCAAAGGCCCGTGGAAAGGACTCCAATGTGCGACAGATGGGAGGCTCTTACGGCATCGTGCTTGTTGGCGGTAAGCGCATCACCCACGGCGTGAATCCATTCCGACCTCTTCCACACTTCCCCCTCGTCACTCCAGAGGGCGAGCAGTTAGCGCTGTCTCACCCGGCACACATGGGCTTCATCAAGTCTGGCTACTCCAAAGGCATGGAGCCAACAGAGTACTGGTTCAGCTCAAGCGGTGGTAGGAGGTCCGCTGTTGAGTCGGGTCAAGGTAACATCTCAAAGTCTGGCTACCTTGAGCGTAAGATGATTAAGGCCTTTGAGTCTGTGGTGGTTAACGACAAGCGACAAGTGGTCAATACCCGAACAGGTCGCGTGATTAACCCACTCGTTGGTGACGATGGCTTAGCTCCCTACCACATCAGAGGGTCACACAAATTCACGAACAAAGACGGTCACATCATTACGGTCCAGCCGCTTCTGTTTGAGTTCAACTGCAAGCATGGTAAGCCCCTAGAGAACTCTCATGTGGAAGATTACCCCGAACATCGCTGTTCTGAGTGCTCCAAGGGTTCGAAGGTGGTATATTTCTTGGAGGAGTTAGGCGGAAAGGACTTCCACCCCTCGCCAAAGTCCACGAAAAGTATTCTAGATGTGCTGCAGGTGCGCGAAGTGAATGCCCCAGACCTGAGAAAGATGGGGAAGAAGTTCAGAGACTACTACAACGACTCTATTTGCCGTGCCGGTGAAGCCATTGGTGCAACTGCTGGTGGTTGTTTGGGTGAGCCAGCAACCCAAGCAGCACTGAGAACCTTCCACTTTGCCGGTAAGATGTCTTTCCAGGGGTCAGTTGACCGACTGAAGCAGATGCTTGAGTCACCCGTTACTTCCAATACCAACATCTTCAACCCTCAAACTAAAGTGCCTATGAGAGCAGAAGCCAACACCGAGGGAATGGCCGAAAAGATGGCCACCATCTGTCGCAGCATCACCGCTGAGATGATTATTGATGTTGTTGAGTACGACCTACAAAGCAACTTACTCATGATTCGCTTCAACGCAGACAATGTCCGTAACCTTGGACTCACGGGCGCTGCAAATGTAACCAGTAACCAACTTAGAATGGCTTTGACTCAGAACAGTGTTGACCTGGGTCAGGTTAAAATCATGACGAAGGGCATCAACTGGGACGCTCCCTATGTTATCTCCCTACCCAACGCCTCCAAAGAAGCCATGCTAAGGGCGAAAGAGACCATCATGTCTGCAAAGGTCTCAGGTATCACCAACGCTGCCAGTGTTTCGGTGATTACGAAGGCGAAGGACCAAATCGACGGTAAGCTAACGCTCGATATTCGTGATGCAAGCAACGAAACTCTGAACGCGCTGGTTAACCACCTCAGTGACTATCTCGACTTGAGCCAAATTGAGACCAACAATCTCGGGTGGATTCACAGAAACTTTGGCCTCGAAGCCTGCCTGTGGATGTTCCACAAAGAGCTCGACTTCCAGATGAACGGTAAAGGTGGTGTTGGTGAGTACGATGTACGCTACATCCGCATGATTGCCGACCTAATGGGCGAGGAAGGCGAACCTATGGGACTTGGACCTAACGGCATTGGTAGCAGAGCAAGCTACTCGATTCTTGCGGCAGCTTCACTTGAAGCAGTACCAGAAGTAATCAAGGCAGGAAGCGTCATGGGTAACTTTGACATCCTCGGAGGACCCGCAGAGTCTATTGTTGCTGGGAAACTATGTCAGATAGGAGACTATGTTCCCACTGCAGAGTAAGTACCGTCTGGTATCTCTCAAAGGCTTCCATGTAGATGTCCTTAGCAAGCTCAGCTCCAAGCTTCTCTACCATGTACGGAAGAAACTCCTTGAGTTCTTTCTTCATGAACCACTCTTTTGGACGAACACTGTTACCTGCCACGCCGTCTATGTACGCCCCAGGCCCCATTTTCTGTAAAATAAGCATCCTAAAGTTGGTTCTGACATACTGATAGCGGCAGATATGACACGCCCAACGGGTGAATCGCTTGAGTTTGCGACTGTAAAGCACTCTATACTGCGTACTACACACAGTACAGGTGCGCCAGTGACTCTTCTTGGGCCAGTCTATCATTGAAAGTCCTCTATACTCAACTCTCTCCCGTCAAACTTGTCCGTAGGAGGTCTAAGCATATCGTTAGAGAGTCCAATACCATACATGATATGGTCTAACTTACCTATGATGTTCTTCTCGATGATTTTCTCAATGTCAAGGGTGTAGTCTTGGATTTGACTTAGCTCATGGAAAGCAACATAGCCACCTTCGGGGAACCAAGTCGGGCCGTCTTTGACATAAGTGTAGTTGTAAGAGTCACCTCTGTCCATCTTGGGGAAGGTATCGTTAGCGAGAACAATGTTGTGCCATGCTGCTCCCTTCTTGTCACCAGCGAGGTTAGCGTATGCCTTGTCCAGCACCTCCTTAGCGTCTGCTCTCGCCCTACGGTTGGTAGCAGCCTCGGAGTAGTGGTCGTAGATGTAGTCAAGTTGGGAAGGAAGCCACATACCAACACGACCACGAGCGATGAGGTCAGTGACAGGAATATCGCCATCGCGCACCTGCTGAATGACCCCTTGCACATATGAGAGTACTTCTTGTGGTCTTTTGTCGTCCCAAATCATCTTCATGGCCTCGATTTGCACTTCGCGCCCAATCGGAGCGGTGTTGGTGTGCTTGGCTTCGAGCCCTTGCATCTTGATTCGGGAATCAACGGGCAACTTACCGATGTCAAAAGGACTCTCACCCGTGTCAGGCATCCAAACGATGCGCCCAGCGTATTTGTTGCGGCGCGGCAGGTAGAACCTGTCCATGATTAACTCGGCTTCGACAACAATAGCCTCGGACTTTATCTGGTCTTGACACATGCCCGTAAGGTGCTCACCAAGCTCCTCAGCGATTTTAGCACACTCTTCGGGAGTCTTGTCGTCACCAAGTTTCACGAAGATAGAGTCAGTGTGTCCGTAAATCACGGGATAGCCAAGTACCTCACACTCGTCTTTGATGAACATAAGCGCGTTGCGACCACCATAGGTAATCGTGCGAGCAATGTCAATGTCACCCCAAGCGTAGCCGTGGCGACCAAATCCCATCAAACCAAAGAAGGTCGCTCGTAGGCGCTTCACAGTCTTCTGTGCGTCGTCCCACTTACGGTATTCGTCTGAGCCTTTACCGTGGGTGTTAGCGGCGTCGGCACGCTTTGCTTTGTATTTGTCACGCAACACATCTAACTCCATGACACACTTAGGGAGTAAGCCAACGGGTTCTCTACGGAACCTGCACCCGTCGCCTATGATGTCATCCTCTCGCTCCTCACCGGGCTTCACTTTAGTCTCGAAACTGGTGTTGTAAGCAATCATAATGCTGGGATATAGGCCTGCGAAGTCGAGAATGACGACATTTTTGTGTAGCCCAATAGACCCCAACTCTTCTGGGTCCATGATGATGGCTCCTTGTAACTCGTCATCGTGAGTTTCCTGCCAACCAGTCTTCTGAATGAAGTTAGCTTTGCGCATGAAGTAAACGCGAGCGTAAGAGGAACCGTAAAAGGTAGAGTTAAACTGACAGCGAGCGAGTTGCTGTAGTGCTTGTTGTCCCTCAATCAGGTTGTACTTAGTCTCGATTTCGACCATCAACTCTACATCGCGGTAGTTGTAGTAGAGGTAGTTGTCCATAAACTTGTCATAGTCAGCATCGTAAAAGTCTGGCCGGAAGTCGGTCTTACCTCGCCCAAAGAGCTTTTCACCGACAACATCGAGTTTGTTGGAGGGCAAGTTAGCCGACTTGGAGTCACGGTAAACGCGCTCAAAGAGCATATCAAGTGAAATCACCAAGCGACCCACCACAGGTTGCTGAGTCCAGCGATATTGGTTGCCTCGGAAGCGGGGCTTTACCATGTGCCGCTTGGAGCCGAGTGAAGAGGGGCTAAGTGCCGCCGCACCAATGCCACAGGACTCAAGGCGATAGTAAAGTGTGGGCAAATCGTAGAAGCCCATACCCCAAGCAAGGATACAATCGGGGTCCACGGCATCAACGAAGTTTACAAAGTGCCGGAGGAGAGACTTTTCGTTGTTGAAGTAATGAACGATGCAGTCGTTGCCGTCAAAAGTGTGCACTTTAGTTTCTTCTTTGTAGTCTCCGTGCTGACACCACTGGACTCTTTGCTTCGTAAAAGAGTCGTAAGCGCCGATTACATTGATTTCTTGGAAGTCTCTTGGGTTTCCGGTATTGTTGCAGTAGTGCGGGCCATCGTCGTGTTGCTTAAACTGCAGAGCTTCAAGGTCAATGAACAGCTTTCTCATCTTGTAGTCAGGTATTTCATTCACACAGTCCACAAGATATCTGTCCTCGTAAGGAACATCGGCCTCGTAAGTGGGCTTGAGTTTGTTGGAAACCATTCTCATTAAGCCAGGAGACTTGAAAGTCACTTTGTCGAGTTCCTTTCCGTCAGCGGTGACTTTGCTGGAAGGAGTCTGGCCAGTGATAGCCCACTCAATGCCCTCCTGTTCGTGAACGGTGGAGGACAGAACCTTGCGAGCATACTCGTCTTTGTTCTTGACGACAACGACAGAATCACGCTCAACATACAGGTACGGCTCAAAGTCCTTTACGATGCGCTCACGGCGCACCCATTGTTCGGCCACTTTCTCTCGCCAGCGTAGCACCAGCTCGTTGGTGTCCCTCATCTCTCCTTTATGGTCTAAGTCGTATAGTGTGTGTATAATCATGATTCATCCTCCCTGTAATAGCCTTGAATGATAGAGAAGTAGTTGCACCCCTTGAAGCAGTGAATCACGCCCCCAAGCGTGTAAACGAGGTGGTCTTTGCCAGAGTCGCCGCCACTGCTGGCACAAGACGGGCAACGGGCTTGGAAGAAGTCGTTTGCATCTGGCCCACGGACGCCCTCAAGGGAGGCAATCCACGCCTCCATGTTGAAGCCGAGGCCATCCATCTTCGCCTTCATGTCAAACTTCTTCTTAATCGTGGACGCAGGAAGCCACCCGCTGTTGTGGTGGGTGAGCAGGTCTTGAAGCAGTCTTAGCCGCTTTTCGGAACGAAAGCGCACGAATCCGCCTGAAACATCCTGGTTTGAGAGGTGAAATCGGGAGTCTGTGCGCAGTTTTCGGGACAATGTCAGGTAGTCCCTGACAGGCATCTTTGGAACCTTCATCTTCATGGATTACTACCCAGAAAGAAGTAGTATATCAAAGGAACCGAAGAGGCTTCACTCTTCGTCGCCTTCAGAGGACTTTGGCTTGCGAGCAATCACGCTGGCCCCTCCTCCGACGACCTTACCAACGGGCGAAACTACCGTGTCCACGGCCCCTGCCGCCCCTCTGGCGACCTTAGAGAAGAGGTTGCCCTTGCTGGACACTTCATCAGCGTCACGGTTCTGGAGAACATCGGGGATTTCGTCCTTCAAGAGTTCTTTGAGGATAATCCAAGCCTGGGCGCGGGTCACGGGTGGGTGGCCTCCCGCAGAGAGGATTCTGGCCACCATCTCAAGGAGTGAGTCGTAGCCGTTCTTTGCGAGATACTGACGAACCTCGTTTGTCCAGGCATCTTCGACGAGGATAACATCGCCAAGAGCTTTTCTGACCAGTCCAACTTGCTTGCCTTCATAAGTGTAGTACTTACTTCCCATGATAATACGACCTTTCATCCGATACTTAAGAGTCACCCATGGGCAGCAAGTTGTCTATCCGGCGAGTTTCTGCTGCTTGGGGAGTGTCTCTGAGTAGTTGTACGATAAACTGAGCCTTCTCTTCGGGGATAACTTTAACCTCCATGTGGGCTTCTTTTGCTGAGCCTTCGAAGAGTATCTTGAGTAACGCCGCGTTGTAGGGGTAGGCTTCTTGGAAACGCACCCAGTTTCGGTGGAGCGCACTAACTTGAGCAATGTCGTATGCAGTGTAAGGAGGGTCATACGGTCTACGAGGGTCGTATTCGCTTGGGCTCAAGTAGTATCTATGCATCATATCTCCAGATAGACTCAAGCATATTCCCCCATAGTGTCTTCTTCTTCACTGATATCTTGGTTCAGAGTTGCAACAAACTCAGAGAACTCTTTCAGTTTATCTGCGAGCTCGCCTGCTTCGTCTGGTGTGAGCCTCTGAGTAACCTGTTTCCCATCCACAACGATGGTGATTTCAATAGTGGAGAACGGAAGCACCACATTTCCCCTTCGGTCTTCGCACTCCTCACACGGACAGTCGTCTATGTCAATGCTAAAGTGGTTGCCCTTAGGGCCCTTACTCATGTGAGGAAGGAACATATTGTCAATGCTAAAGTGCCCAAGTTCGTGTATCAACAGTAGTCCTCCACGACTAAAGGCTTGCCCAAGTTAACATAAACTGGGCGAGGAAGTCCGATATTTAGCTCAGGTACATTCACTGACCTAAGAGTGACCAGCATACCTTCTCCAGAGCCCTCTACGGTTAGTAGAAACTCTTTGAGGTTGCTGAACAGTACCATGATGTCCATGTTTTCGTACTCAAAGGACTCTACGACTTCTATCTCTTCCCCGGCGATGACCCTCTCAGCGAGAGCCACCATGTCGAGAAGTTCGGCGCAAATTTGACCACCCATTAGGCTTTGCACAAGTAAGGCTATGCTTACTCGGTTATTTACACTTCCGTTTAAAAGTCCACCATAAAATCCACAGGAAACTTACCGTTTCCCAGATACTTTTTGACCGATTTGTACACATTTACGGGGTCTACGCCCTCTCCGTCGTAGGCTCCCAGCGCTGGAAAGGCGATTGAGTACTTGTTGTGTAAGTCTAGCTCCTGCATGCGCCGAAGACTACGGATAATCCAGTGCATTTTGTAGCGACGACGCACATCCACGGTTATAGGAATCCAGCAAATCGTCTTGCTTTCTATTCCCTCACTGATAACTGGCTCACCCGGTTCGACTAAGTTAGCGTCTTGGAGTCTTCGGTACTGTGCATAAGCAAGAACATACTCAAGTTTAGCTTCGTTAATCGGGTATCTATCCCACGACTTGGTGTACTGATTCTTGGCATGAACAGGTATAACCACCATATCACAGTCAGTTAGGAACAGTGAAGTGTGCTTACGAACCTCAATCACTCTTCTTCACCTTTGAGGTCAAAGCTGAAAATCAGTTTGAACCACTGCTTGCCCTTTGGGGTATTTACAGAGCCATCAGAAGCAACATGGTTTTTCATCGGTGGGTGTATGTAAGCAGATTCTGGCTTAGTTGGGCAGGGCTCAACAAATGTGATAGAATCGGCCATCCCAAGCGACTGAACCTTGATTGCCTCGACCATTCTCAGCATGGCAGTCATTGGGTCCTCGCCCTTCTTCACTTCTAGCCCGAGCATCATGCCACCCCCGTGGGAGTCGACGAGTGCAATGTAGTCAGTCTTCATCTTGTTCACCTTTCAAATACCAGAGTTGAACAGTATAGCGACTTGACAGCTCAGAGGCTTGCTTAACTTCACCCGTGCTGGTAAACTCTTTGTGCTTTCTAAGTACCATAGCAAGCTGATTAACTCCTGGCACAGACTTCGGTGCTCTCGTCTTTTCTCTTCTTTCATGAAGGGCATCCAAGATTTGGCGAGAGGTCATCGGACCGTTCTCTTCCAAAATCGCCTTCATGTATCGCTTCAGTTGCTTATGTCTGCTAGTCATTTTTCCACTTCCGACCGGCTTCAAAGCAGCTGGGGCACACACCATCAAACGACGGTGCTGTACAGACCCCACAGGGTGCACTTTCGAGTCTTTTACCGAACAACATTCTACGAAGCAACTTCATCACAGGATAGCCTCCCACGAATAACTTTGCCTAACATTCTCTAAGTCGTAGTAGTGTCCTCTGTAAAAGTCTCCTCGGTTTAGTATATCCCGTATGGTAGCGTTGCTCCAACTTCTTTTGCCTGATTTTGTGAGGATGCCTGCGGTTATTAACGCTTCCGCAATGGCAGTAAAGGACTCTTCTTGTTCCCTCATCTCGAAAATCATCTTGACGACCTCTGCCTCTTCAGGCTTGATGCTCAAAAGTCCTTTATCCGAGTCGTCCCCCGTCAAAGCATAGACAGAATCGTAGCCATACGGAGGCTTCCCGACCCAGCGACCTTCGTTTTTGACACCTTGAAGCCCCATTTTGGTACGCTCGCGAGTTAACTCAACTTCCATCTCGGCCAGCGCCGTTAGGATGGTGTAAATCAGTCGCCCGTGTACCGAGGTGGTATCTATGTCGTAGTCAAGTGCCACAAAGTTCTTTCCAGCGGCATCGAGCTGCTTTGCCCATAGCTGTGCATTAGCCGAGCTGCGGTGAAATCGGTCAAGCTTGTAAGCAATCACGACATCCCAGTCGTTAACTCGGTTCATCAATTCGGTGAACCCAGGTCGCTCAGTGTTCATTCCCGAACCCACATCAGAGAACTCTTCGATAACTTCCCACTCTTTTAGCTCAGCATACTGACGACATCTGCGAAGCTGCTCATTAACCGAGGTTTCGGTCTGCATCTCGGTGCTGACTCTTCCGTAAATTGCTGCTCTCACTTGCGCCACCTCATGTATCGGACATCCCTGTGAATACGCTTGCCTTCAGAGGTAAGTAGACCAGGAATGTGAACCTGCTTCACGACCGTCTTCCAGCCTTCTTTTTTGATAACCCTGCTAACAGTTTGGTTAACTCGGGTTATCGCATGCTCACCATTCTGGGCAATGATATGACCGCTGACCTTGCCGTACTGAATAGCCACCTTAGCATAGAAGTCGTTCTTGACATAGTCCTTCTCTAAGTCTAAATCCAATAGACAGTCATAGGTAGCTCTCTCTAAGGCTCTATGGTCTAACTTCTTGATTGAACCTCTGGGCATTATTTCACCTCCACGACTCTAACTGTCTTGTAGCGAGTCTTTAGGAACGCACTTGATGCCTTCTGCCGCGCTTCTGCTTCCGTAGTTGCTTTGTTGAACAGGCACCACGCCCCGTCAGCGTCTTGGTACTCTACTCTCCAAGTCACTAAAATACCTCCTTAATCCATCCGAAAAGAAAAACTAGCATGCCGCAAAAAAGCACAAAGCCATTGAAGTCCCCAATAAAATGCTCGATGGTATGAATCCATGAACCAAGTGTTAGTAGTCCTACTACCAGCATATACCAACTGAGTGGGTTGTATATCCAAAGCAACACCGAGGCCAGAGTCAGTGCGATGGTTAGGCCCAAGGCGGTACGGTCGTAGTAGCGCTCGTAGGTTGCACCTATTGCGGCTTTCATTGCCTCTTCAGTCGCTACAAAATTTGACCCGTCTGGAAAGACCGCCCTCATGATACCACCGTTCATGATTTCTTCTTCCGTCGCTGTAAACTCTTGGCCAGTTGAGTCGACGACCCATCGAGACTCCCCGAGCTGTGTAATTGAGTCCTTCATTCTTCCTCACCGTGGTTAAACTTCATTCCTGAGGAGATAGCAAACTTCACTACCTTCCACACGCAATTGTTACAAACGGTGTGCACTCCATGGTGCATTCCGCTGGTTCCGATATATCCACATAGCTCACATTGTCTCATTGTATCAACTTCCTTTTCCTGTTAGGGTAGTTTCCTGTAACCATAGTTAGCTGTAAGAAACCTTCCTCAAAATACCCCTACTGACGACAGCATATAAAGATACTGTCCCTTTCCAATGGGGAACCGCCCTAAAGGGTAGTTACCATATGCAAAGGGCCCAGTTAGCACCTAAAGAAACCCCCTTTCCATATAGCCGATTTTAGCTCGTTTTAGGGGTACTTGGTGCGGGCGAGGCCCCAAAATTGCTCAAGGGGTGCTACAACCCTCGCCCGCGTATAGGGTCTTAGCCGTCGCACACATTATACTGCCGGTCAGAGAGTACTTTCCGCTTAGGGTAGTTTACCGGAAGGGTAGGTTACGGGAGGGGTAGTTTAATAAGCCGCCTTTGGGTTAGGTTGATTCACGAAAAGGAGTGATAATGTGCAAGACACCACCAAAACCATTTTGATGAGCCTGACTGATAGCCTGAACCGAGTAGCCGAGAACATCGCCCTCCTCAGCAGAACCTTGCTGAAGGAAGATGCCTTGACGCCGCCTGCCTATGTGGTAGCGGCCCAAGAAGTCCTCGATGTTGCTAACGCCACCATGGATAAGGCAGTCAAGCAAAACGAAGAAGCGACCCTGAAAACCACCGAAGAGAACTCTGAAGAGACTCTCGAAGTTGGTTCACAGGTGAAATATGTTGGCGACAGAGAATCCCTCAAGGGACAACTCGGTGCAGTAGTTGAAGTGAAAGAGCGAGGCTGGGTCGTTGTTGTTTGGAACAACGGCGACACCAAGTCTGCTCGCACCAACGAATTGGAGCTTTTCGGTGGGCAACCGCCCCAAGAAGAGCCTGTTGCTGAAGAGAACTCTGAGGAACCTGTCGAGGAACCTACCCCAACAAGAATTGAAGAGAAATCCACAACCGAGGATATCGTGCTGGATGAGGATGCGGCTAACTACCAAATCCCTACTGGGCTATACGCTAAGTTTGCCTCTATCCATCATATCTACAAGGCTAGTGAGAAAGACCGTAAGTGGTTGCGCTTCCGTGCATCAAAACCGCTTAACTGCGAGACTACTCAAGCAATGTGTCAGCGATACTTGGTGTCTGTAAAGGACTCTGAGTACCTCTCTATGTTGCAGGAGGTGGTTCTTTGAAGGTCATGCTCGTTATTGAGGGTGGCTTCACAAAGACCATTTTTGAAGGCGAAGAGGCACAGGCTAAAGTGTTCCTTCAAGGCTTCAAAGAGGTTATGCCCCTCGTAAACACCGCATCCACAAAGGAAGAGGCTGTGAAGTCTCTCCTTAGTGTTGTCGTTATGGCTGGAGATGTCGCTTGGATGCTCGGTGCTATTGCCCGACTTGACAACAGCCAAGGTAAGTTGGAGTTGGTTCGAGATGAGTGATTCACCATACGGCCCTTGGGGTAACATGGATATCTCTCCCTCCAAGCTCAAAATCTGGGCAGACTGTACGCAGAAGTTCAAGTATCGCTATGTGGACAAAATCCGAGGCCCAACCGGCGGAGCTGCGCTCCAAGGTTCCTCGCTTCACGAAGTGTTCCTTGAAGAATTCCTCGTTGGAGGTATTGACGACACCGATGCCCTCGTTGAAATGATGGCTATGGACTTGCAACACCGACTTGACACCCAAGACCCTCGTGATTACAAAACGGGACTACCACTTACCGAAGGCGAAAAGGCTGAGTTTATCATGCAACTTCGCATCTGGGGTAAGTCGCTTCTTGAAGCGATGAAGAACGGCGAGGACAAATACGGCAACTCACTGAAGATGCCCAATGTCACCGAAACTGAGCTTGAGGGCTGTGTTGAGGTTTACCTGCCTAAGACGGGTGCAACTGTTCGCCTGCGTGGCTACATTGACTTGGTGTTTGAGGACGGCACGATTGGTGACTTGAAGCTCGCTTCTGACTACTGGTTGGCTGTGTGGACTCTGGCTAAAACACTCTCTGAGCATCAGCCAGCGATGTATGCCAAGATGACCGGGTTCAACCAATTCCGCTACCTCATTGTGGACAAAAAGAAGAACCGTTCCGGTCCTCAAGAGGCCTCTGTGCGCACCATTGACCTGAAAGTCACTGACAAAATGCACGAGAACCTGATGAAGACTCTTGAAGAGTTTGTGATGGTCTCGGATGTTTTGAATGGTTACGAAAACGGCATCTTCCACCCTAACCCTGAGTACAACGGACAGTCCAAAGCCAACGCAGGAATGACGAAAGTCAATTTCTGTGGAAAGTTATGCGACTACAAAGAGATGTGCTTCGATGAAAACTTCTCTCAGGAGGACTCCGAATGAAGCGAAGAGACCCCGTCAAGCCCCAAGGTGAAACCATCGGGCAACTGATTGAGTCTACTGGGGGCATCCTCGTCCCCGACTACCAGCGACGGTACAACTGGGGAAACGACCAAGTTACCCAGCTTTGGAATGACATTTGTGAGCAAGTGCTTGTGATGAAAGGTAAAGAGCCACACAACGGCGTTCACTACTTTGGTAACTCTATCATCTACGAAAGTAAAGACAAAGAATACCGTAAGCACCTGGTCGACGGCCAGCAAAGGACTTTGACTTTCCTTGCTCTCGTGGCAGCGTTCAGAGACTTTTACAAAAAGCACGGTGCAGCTATGTCTGATGCATACAACGACGCTCGTAAATTACTCTGGAAACGGCGGCGCAAGATTTCCAATGTGAAGAGTACCAACCACCTCGACAACCTCGCACTTCAAGAGATGCTGGACCCCAGCTTTGTGTGCAAGGCTATGGGGCCAGGTCTTCCAAGACTGCACAAAAGTTACCACTGGTTCACCGGAAAGATTGAAGAGGCCTACGAAGAGGAGCTTGCTTACGACCCAGTTAACGCTCTGACCACCACTGATGAGTGGCTTGACCAAATCCTGGCGTACTGTCATGTGTCTACCATCACTTCTGATGAAATGGAAGAAGCCCTCATTATGTTCAAGTCAATGAACACCACTGGGCTTGACCTTGATGGGTCCGATGTTGTAAAGGTCTTTCTCATGCAGAAGGCTAACAACTACGGCTTGATTGACGATTTCAAGCGACTCTGGACGCAGATTGAAAGTGACTGCAAAGAAAGACCTCAGCACATCGGCTTTATGCTCGGTGACTACTGGAAGAATCGCACGAATAGCATGATTACTTCCAGAGGTATCGTACATCACTGGCAGCGCTTTTTGAGCGAAGATATCACCATGAAGTCGAAGTACAGTCGCTTGCTCCAAGAGCTGAGCCGATTCAGCGTCGAGTGGGGTAAGTACTTCCATGCCATCGACGGAGACCACCGACATAACGACCTTGTAGATATGCGGGTTTCTAACCAACTTGCTCCTATCCTTGCTGCGCACTATGCTAAGCATGGTAGTACGGTCAACAAAGGACATCGTAAAGACCTCTACAAGTATGTAGAGTACCTTCACTTGCACGCGAAGCTCGCCGGTAACATTGACGCTAACGCACTGAAGAAGGTGTATGTTCGCTGGGGTCACCTTGCTTACAGAAACAACTTTACTGACGCTCTTAACGAGATGAAGAAAGAAGCTCAGACTCACAGAGTGGCTACAAAGCCCATGTTCGTGAACAACCTGTTGCACACTGACGGGCTGAGTAGAGCCCAGGCGCGATTTATGTTGAAGAAGGTCGAGATGATTAAGAACCCATCTGCTGACCCCAAGAACCTCAACGATGTGGAGCACATCTGCCCACAGACTTTGAGTAGTGATTGGGCGCACATCAAGTGGGACGACTTCAACAACAAAACGCACAACCTTGGTAACTTGACCCTCCTTGAAGGAAAACTCAACAAGAGTGTTTCCAACAAAGGATGGGCAGCAAAGCTGCCAGAGTACAAGAAGTCGAACCTTCATCTTGTCAAGGACATTGTCGCTTCGGCTCCTGCTACTTGGGATGAGAAGGCCATCAAAGACCGATGCAAAGAGCTGGCTGGATTCCTGTACGACAGGTTCACCATTTGAGGAGTTATCGAGATGAGAAGTTTGGTATTCGGAAACCCGCAAAGGCCGCAGAAGCCACCCTTGACCCTAGGAGAAGTTCTTTCAATGTTCCTTGGAGGCAATGATGTCTAGGGAGCAGTTGGAGAAGCTCGCAAAGGACTCTAAGTGGGTCGAGACCTTCATGGCGAAAGTCAATCCCGAAGGCGACGGACCACTTGAGACCCCCTGTTGGGAGTGGACCGGAGGTTTGGACAAGGCTGGCTACGGTCGTATCCATGTCAAGAAACACGGAGGAGGTAAGGGCAAAAACTACTTTGCCCACCGAGTCTGCTACATGATACACCGTGGCTACATTGAGCCAGAGGAGTATATCCTCCACCAATGCCACAACAGGCTTTGCTGCAACCCCGACCACCATAAGTTAGGCGACCATAACGATAACATGGACGACTTAGCACAGTCACGACGGGTAGCGGGCGAGAACAACCATAATAGTAAGTTAAACGGAGATGAAGTATATGAAGTCCTTATTCTATACCATGAAGGAGACGCTGACGGAGAGCTGTGGACTATTGTTGAGATTGCTGAGGCGTTCGAAGTGAGCAAAGGCAGTATCACCGACATCGTCTACGGGCGGACATGGAAAGATGTCTACAACGAATTCTGGGAGGAAGTCGAGTGACTACTCGGCGCGCCCCGCGACTTGGTGTAATAAACAAATTTGAGCAGGGATGGATTGATTTGCTGGTTGAGAGTCACTTAGACGGTTTCAAGGCCCTGGACGCATGTCTGTACCTGAGCCAGCAGGCCAACTCGAGCGGTAGAAAGTACTCTCGCGTCCCCAACCAGTTTCGGATGAACACTATTTTGAAGAAAAGTAGAAAGTTCCGAAGGCAGGATGAGGGATTCAACTCGGGCATCAGATGGTGGCGTATCAGGGGTGAAGAAGAATGAATATCGGAGACATGTTTAAAGAACACTATGACACGATGGTTAAGGCCTGTGAGGGTCTTAATACGGACTGGGAGTTGCTTAACTACCCAACCAGAGACCGCGAGGCTAGCGACTTTACCAGTGGGCATGCTATTGACATAGCGTATAAGTGTCCTAAGTGTGAGGCAGAACGAGCTTCGACCTGGTTGTTCCCTGACAAGGATATGTACTATCAAGACGAATGCTGTGGCGAGTTTGTACGCTTTGTAGCGGAGGCTGAGGAAGAATGAGCAAAGTCAAGGGACTTTGTGGCTTTTGTCGAGTAAAGGGTGCTCACAGTGAAGCCTACAACACAGTTAGCTATGTTCCTATTTGCCCAAGGTGTATAGACATCGCAGAGATTACTGCGCTTGCAATGGACATCCAGTCTTGGCGAACCGTGGTCAAAAACTACTGGCTTGAGTCAGCTTTACAAACCGAGTTCAACAAGCTAAGAGAACTTTACAAGGAGGGCGAAGAATGAGCAAAGTCAAAATCAACTGTGAGTGTGGGGGTTCCCTTACACTTGACGCCACTGCTGTTTACTCTTACATCTACAACTACCGGATAGAGTGCTTGCGTTGCGACTTGTGCAACCGCCTGCCCAACATTCACTACGGAGGCCTAGAAGCATGAGTTACTCAAACGCCTATGAACACCTCGCTTGTAGTGAGTGCCAAAGGTACCTACTTTCTTCTTGGGGGAAGCCCAACATTCCATTTAGATGTTTTTACTCATCAAATGACAAGTACCTATGTGTGCGGTGTGACCCAATGGGTTGCAAGCACTGCTGGCTATATCTTGATGATGAAGACTGCGAGTGCCCAGAAAATGAAGTGGAGGTCACAGCATGATTCGTGACCCTACTGGAATGGGCTGGGACCGCGATGGTATCTTGCAGTTGCTTACGCTGATTAGCTTTGGTGTTGCTATTATCGCCCTTGCAGGGGCTTCTTCGGGTAACTGGTATGACCCGTTTATGTTCGTGGTGGAGTTTGCTACCACTCACGAGCCTTTGATGATTGGACTCACTATGGTTTTGCTGATGGGAGGGTATCTCTTCCATCAGTTTGACATGGGGAGGTTGTAAAAATGAAGAAAGAATATATGGTATTGACGCACGGCAACCTTGAGTTGCTTGAGAAGCAAGTGAACGAAGCACTGGACCACGGCTGGAACTTACTGGAGGGACCAAAGTACCTCTCTGGCCAATGGGTTCAAGCCATTACGCGAGTGAAGGGCGATGACTCAGTTGGTGAGCGAAGTGTCGAATGACGCAAGAGCTGCTTACATCTACTGTCCTCCTGGTAAGGACTACGACTACGCTCAGATGGTGGACATGCTGTACCTCAAAACAGGTGACTCTACAATCGCTGAGGTGTACTCAGACGGGTGGGCAGACGAACCAGCGAGTCTTGACGAGCTGATTGGTGACCTACCAAAGTACTCTAAGGTGTACCTGCTGACCCTTGAGGGGCTCACACCTGACCACCTTAGAACATTGGTGGCTGGCGCGAACCTCAAGTGTATTCTCCACGAGACTGAGTGGATTGAGTCAGCAAACTCTAACGACTTCCGCACCCTCTTGGCGGTGATGGAGGCTCGCTTCTACTACAGGCAGCTGAGGAGCTTGAACATACGCGCTGGGATGAAGAAGACTACCAAGCATGTTGGTAATCTTCCCTTTGGACACCAGCGTTTAGAAGACGGCACTATCCGAGAGATACCTGAAGAGATGGCTCTTGCTAGGTCTATTGCTGAGATGTATAGGGCTGGTTTTCCTGTTATGGAAATCAGTGTTAAGAGTCAAGGTAAGTTAACTCCTCGCCAAGTCTACGGGCTGATGTATTATTGGGGTGTTAAGCGTGGCGGATGAGGATTGGTGGGTTCAGCGTCACAAGCTGAACATGAGGGACTTCCTTTCGTATGTTGAGAGATACCTCACTGGTGAATACCCGCTTCACTTGATGGAGGCCCGCCTCCGTGACTACCAGAGGGAGTACCGTGAAACTGAGTCCGAGTGACCAGCGTATCGTGAACGACTTCATGCGAGAGTATGTTGACCGTTCCTACAAGGTTCCTATGAATGCCGTTAGGCTAAGTGCGGAACACACCGATGCGCATAGGAGAATGATATTTGAAGTATGCAACTACTTACTAAGTCAAGGGGTCCCTTTTTACACCGAAGTTCGCCTCAAGTGTGGCTGTATTCCAGACATTGTTGCACCAACTCACATAACTCCGTTCATCGAAGTACTTTCTACGGAGACAATGGAGATGTTCAACGAGCTGAAGTTGTCGAAGTATCCAGATGAGTTTCAGAGCCGCTACAATTCTGGTCGACTAAAGTCCTTTACATTCATCGACGCCCGTAATCCCTTTAACTCGGCTGAACTTCAGTAGGTACGATGACCGAAGGTCCACCCGTGAGAGAGCGCAAACGCGGTCAAAAGAACTCTGGCTTTCTTGAAAGCATGGGTATTGACCTTTCCAACTTGAATCTTCAGATTACTCTTAACCCAGAAGATAAAGAGTTGATTCAAAGTGCTCTAAAAGAGATATCTGACAAGGTAGACTACCGATGGAAGGTCACACAAGGTCTCATGCTCGCCGCTATCTTACTGTCAGGTGGAGCTCAAATAGCTAACTGGGTGGTCTTCGGTGCCTAGGTACCCTTGTAGAGTCTGCGGTGACTTTATTTTCGTCAAGCCAGCAAACAACTATCCAGGCAAAGTATACACTTGTGTAGACTGCACAAAGAATCCCCCAGAGGAGCTGAGGTGCAAAGGAACCAACCGCTTAGGGTCACGGTGTAGGCTCATTCAGTCGCCTGATGGCGACTTTTGTAGGCATCACAAGGATTAGAGTTCCTTCATGTACTTCTTGGTGAACTTAGCAAGTTGCACCATAGCGACTTTACTTTTACCGCCACAGAATTTTTTCATCATGGGGCATTCGCCGCAGTGAATAACTTGACCGCCGACATACTTTCTGCCGTTGAAGCTGACAGAGTGACCGTCACCTTTCTCGCCCTGGAGTTCTTCTTTACCGATGTGCTTCCAGATTTTCTTTGAGGCTTGGGCGTAACTAACTGGTTTCGAGCCGATGATATCAGCGAGAACACCAGTTGGCTTGTACTGCTTGTTGATTCCGGTACCGCGAGGCATGAACTAACGAGCTTGCACCCCTTATTTAACCAAATTGGGAGTTTAGCTCCAAATGGCGTACATAGGGGACTGTCTTGGGCGAGCGGGCCTCAAGATAGGAATGCGCCAACGGGTGAAGAGATAAACTCCTGCAACTGCAAGCGCCACAGTACCTGCATTGATAGCGAGGGCTTTACCTTCGTGAACATAGGGTCCAGCCTTTGCCCAGTTCAGGATAGCATCTCTTTGCTTCATATAGTCTGCCTTTTCTGTGTCGACTGACTCTTGGGTGGCTCTTTCTTCGCTTTGTGCCATGAGCATCTCTTCGTACTCAGAGTACTGTAAGTGGTACTCTTTGGCGATTTCGGCCAGCTCCGCGTCACTGGGGTACTGAGAAATAAGTGGAATTTTACCTAGTCCCTTTGCGTGGCGAGCGCGAGTAACTCTAGCATTGTGGAGTCTGTTAGCACCTCTTTCAATGCCGTTAAGGAACCCACCATCTTGCGAGGGGCCAGACTTACCAAAGTAGCTCATGTTATCAACCTCTGATTCTAAATGCTTCACCGAAGGTCAGTCCGCGAGTCTTTCTGTAGGTTGCTCTAAACAGGTAAGCACCCGTTAGGTGCACGCCCGCACCACCGAGAACCTTGACGATTACATTTCTGTCGGCAGCGATGTTTGCCCAGGCTCCGTGGCGAGTACCCAGAGCAGTGTGAACATAGGCTGCTGTGCCAACAACTGCAAGTGGGAGGGTAACTGGGCGGGTGCTTTTCAGAGCCATACCCATACCGAGTCCAGCGGTAGCAGCAACAACACCCACAGTTTTGGTAACAACCCAAGGCTTAGGTGAAAACATAGCGTTGTCGTCAGCGTAAAGTGGGTTCCAGGGGTTTCCTGCAGTCACTTGAGGAGGCACATAGCCGAGGTTAGCTGGTCTACCGAACATTTGAGAGGGTTCTTCGGCAGGAGGGGCCTGAGTTTTTGGTCCTGCGTTACCGAGGTTAGAGCTTCTTGCTCGCTTTCGCTCCACCACGGGTGGGTTAGGAGCTGCAGAGGTAACAAATCCCGACAAGTCAAGTTGCTCATCGTCCATGTCTTCATCGTCCCAGGAACTTGCACCAAAATGTCTTGCTCTCATGATATCAGGCTCCTGTTACTCCACCAACTCCGCCAAGCAGAAGTGCCCCAAGTCCCGTAACGAGGAAGAGGTTTCTCACAGTTTCATCGGGCTCTCTCAACATTCTCTTAGCGGTTCTGAAGAAAGGCCTAGCTCCAGGGAAGTCAAGTCCAACATAAACGAGGCCTGCACCAACAAGCTGTGCTGTGGTGGCTCCACTAACCGACACGAAGCCCATGTTGCTGTAGCCATTAAGTCCGCTAAGGCCGGTGACTTTGCCCTTATTTCTAAGCTGAGACTTTACTCTCTCACATGAAGCCTTTGCCTCGGCCATTGTTGGGTACTTGCCGCTTCTAACAACTCGCTTTGAGCTGGGGCAGTAGTGCTCGCAAATGTAGTACCCGTTGCCGTCTTTGACAACAAAAACGGCTCCCCAACCGAATCGGGTGGAGATTTCGGTGCTTTCCATGACTTCACCTTTCGTTGCGGGCTGCATTTTGGGCTTGGGGACTGCACCGAGGCCTCTCATAATTCTTTGACGGCGACCGTTGAGGTAAGTAGACATCTCACCTTCTGCGCCGTATGCTGGTAGCGAGCCATTTGGGGTGGACCCAAAGGCTCTTGACATAACATGTTGTTGATTGCGGCTGGCTACCATTACATTACCCCACGAGTCTCTATTTCTTAATGGCTTTGATGATATCACCGCTTAAACAGCAAGATACCTCCGATAAGTGCTAGTGCTCCTACTCCTATGATTATGTTGACTTCTTCTTGTGCCATGGAGCCCATCTGTACCGACATAGGAGTTATTCTGTTCTCTACTTCTCTTAATTGAGTGGCTTCTTTTAGGAATCCCGAGCCTGCTCCTGTAATTGTGCGCTTTGAAACCACGGTCTTACCGGAAGAGTAGTACCTTCGGATAACTGGAAGCTGCCCACTTGGCCAAACTGACCCTCGGAACTTCTCAACTTTATCTGGTCTCAGTAGCCCTTGTGGGTGAGTATAGTTCGAGAGTGATATGGGGCTAGACTTGCTAATCTCATAGTTGTAGGTTTTACCTGCTTCAGGTGCCTGGTCAGTTGACTGAACATTAGGGTCCTTAGGAGCTACATACTGGGCGTAAGACAACGATGCTTGAATAGGCTCGGGGAAGTACATTTCGGGCGGCTTCATCAGGGACTCTTCTTGTAAGTAAGTAAACAGCGCATTGATAACGATGTTTGCGTCTCTGGTGTCGTCTACATACACTTCAAACAACTTTGTTGGCTTGCCGGCAGGCCAACCTACTGCGTCGAGTAAGTTTGTCGCATCTTGTGTCCCTCCCGAATGAGTAGCGAAAGTTGTAGCGAGGTGGTGAATTCCGCCAATGTAAGTGGCAGGGTGTGACATCGCTTTGGCCATGGCCATCACAGTCCAGTCAAATCTGAGTCTATATGCCTGCCAGTCCGTGTCAGATATCTGAGTGGTTATCATCTTTTTTGGAAGGTCATTCGCAGCGAATGCTTTGTCTCCTAACACACCGTCAAACCAAGCCTGAAAGGGCTCACCTTTGACGAGTTTAGCCATAGCTTGCTCAATGCCAGTAGGTTGGAGATATACTGACAAATTCGTCACTGCACCATCTTCAGATTGGGAGGCGATAGTAACAAGTGGTGTATTTAGCTTGTCAGCGACACCATTCCACATGTTGAGTGCCGCAGCAAGTTCATTTCTGTATCGGACCTTTGCGTCACCAACTTGGTAGTTAACGCCTGCTTCCAGGGTGTAAACTTCTGGGAAGAGTGCACCTTTAACAGTGGCGAGCAGGCTCGACTCACTTCCAGGCTCTCCTGTAGCGACTACATCGCCAGACTCGACAGTTCTTTTAGGAGCACCGGTGAATGGGTCAACTGGGTAAATGGCGACCCCGATTTTTGTGGCTAACTCATTTCCTGTTGGCTTAAACAGGCCCAGCCGATACTGGCTGCAGTACCGCCAAAAATACTCTGGCTTACCTACTTTATAGGCATCTCTGTAGAATCTGAGGATGTTAATGGGAATTATTGTGAATCCACTTGGGTGTTTAGCTGTTCGAGAGTATGCAAAGGCCCCTTCTGGGAAAGTGGTATGCTTCTCATTGTAGTTACTTGGTGCATACTCATCTGCCCACTGGTCATAAAGAATGCACTCGGCTGCATCGTATGAGATAAATGACTTCATGGCCTCGTCCGTCGCTTTGAACTCTTCATAGGTGGGTCGGCGCTTTAGCGAGTAAAACTCTTTGATGTCTTCAGTGCTTCTCTGCGCACCCATCGAGTTGATTTGGTTCGTCAACTCATAGCGCTTAATCATGTTCATAATCAAGCCGACGGTTTCAACTTGAGTCAAGTTAACACTCGAAGGCGCGGGATTTTTGTAGAGCATGATTTCGTTTGCGATGCTGTTAGCTGCCGCGCCCGTGGTAACTCCCTTCCAATTACCTTGCTCGTCAAGTAGGTAAGTATCAGCGATACCTTTCTGGGGTTTTAGGCCAAAGTGTGGAGCAAAGAAGTTCATTCTTTTGTTGATGAGGGATTGAGCTTGGGCCTCAAGAGCCGCCACTTGGTCTTGGAGTACTTTTCGAGAGGCTTCCACCTCTCTTGCCTGGATTTCAGAAGCCGTGGTTGACTCCGTAGGGAACCTGTCGATGAAGTATCCCTTGGGCACCAGCGCTTTCAACTAAGTCCCCTCACTGTTGCGGAGGCTGTTGTTGCATATATCCCTGTTGATAGCCCTGCTGCACAGGGGGTAGGCCGAGAGTACCTCTAATCAAGCTTGAGCCGAAGCCGCCGATAGCGGCACCGATGCCTGGGCGCTGAGGTGGCTGACCGTACATACCTGGCTGCATACCTGGTTGCATTTGCTGAGGGTACATACCCTGTTGCATCATGGGTTGCTGCATCATTTGCTGCTGTTGCATCATGTGTTGCTGGTGTCCAGCCATCATGTTCATGGCTTGCATGTCGGACTGGTGAACCTTCTGTTGCATCTCTTGAGTGGGGACGACTTTAGCGACCTGAGCATCCAGGTTCTCCTTGGTGATGGTCGAATATCCAGAGCTTGCGGCCTTCTCGGCGTTAATCGTGGCATTCATGACTCCCGAACTGAACCAGTCGTAGAGCTCTTTTCGAACGATGAGCCCAATCAAAGAAGCCAGCTCAGACATAAAGTTGGGGTACTCCAAGAAAAAGAGGGCCACTTCATTGGGGTGAAGGGCCATGAGCTGGTACAACATCTGCACCTGGTCTTCGTTTTTCATTCCGTTAGTCATCTGGTCAACTTGGTTCATTGCCATTCCGGCAAGACCAGAGTCTTGTGCTGCCTGTCCAAACATCGCAAGTTGCTCTTGCGAGGGGCCACCGTTGTTACTTCCAAAGCTCCAAGCCATGATACTCCCACTCTCTACTCTAATATATGCCTATTGTCCTTTGCTCATCTGCTCGACTACTTGGTGATATTGTGCCATGTCCATTGAGCTAAGCGTCGTCCCCGTAGGTGCAGTCGCTTGCAGTACGCGGTTATCGAACACCAGCATGGTGATGTCGTTCTGCCCAGTAACTGGGTTTCGGAAGTGCATCACGGGGATGCCGTCCTTTTGTGCTTCCAAGAACACAGGGGTGTACTTCACGATAAGCGGATGCTCGGGCTTCTTTTCGCCTTTCTTGATGGGAACAAACGCCACACCCTTCTTCGCCATCTTGGAAAAGAACCCAGGGTCGGCCTCTGCTTCCTCTTGTTCTAACCACTCAAGGAGGTTGTGATACAGTGCGAGGTGCTGAGGGCAGTATGTTCCTCCCATTTCTCGCCCACGGCCAGGGACTACACCCGTCCAGGGCCTAAAGGGCCGCACCTGCATCGTGTAGGGGTCACGGAAGTACTGGTCAAACAAGTCACCGTAGTCGGCATCAACGCAGTTTGTGCCGTCCACAACGCACTGGTGTCCCTTTGTTCTACGGTATCCAAAGAAAAACAACGGTCTCTTGATTGGCTTAAGTGCCTTAATCGCGCGCTTGATGTTCTGCTTTCGTGCTTTCTTTGGATTAGAGTGTTCTGAAAGCTTGAAGTCCACAGTTGCGACGACACCGTCGTATGCACTCCCTGCGTACTGAGGCTGCTGAGCCATCAGTTGTGCTAGTCTTTGTTGCTGAAAATCTTGATTCATAGGCTTATCCCCTTCAGTATTGCTTGTTCGACATTCCAAGAGTACCTTGCACTGATTGCATCAAGGTACACGGGTATGTGCATCTTCTGCAACTGGTACATGTCGTCTCGGAAGACATCGAAAATCTTGTGTCGGGCGATGAAGCCTCGCTGCCACTGAGCGAAGTCTTCATCATCCATCCACTCGTCTGCTTTATTGGCTAACAGTAGAACTCTGGCTGGTGCATACTTCTTTGCTCTTAGCCTAGCTCGTATACTTAGCCCCTTAGGGACTTTGTTTTGAGATAGTGACCTAACAAGGTAACCCAGTGCTACTTGGTTAGATGTATCTCTTGAGTTATTCAAGTGACGGTGGTCGATTACAACCACGACTGTTTTGACCTTTCGCTGAATCATGTCCCGCAACCACATAGAGTGGTACTCTTTGTGCCCACCGATGTCTCTTGAAACTACAGTGCGACTCGTAAAGCCGTCGCTCTTGATTCGCTTCTTTGTTTGATGGGGCATCTTTTCTCTGCCCAGCCAAGTTTTCGTATGGTGAGTTCTCTCGTTCTCACCCAACTCTCTGATTTCGCCCCGAGTTGTCATCTGCAAGTCAAGTGTGGTCTTGCCCGACTCACTTGCACCATAGACTCCTACTTGGTGAGGAACATATCCTTTGGTTTCGCGTAGCACTTGCCAAATGGCGTGACCCACGACGATTTCGTAGCTCACGATAACAACCACCCAATGATACCAGAGTAGTCTGTGAATTTGAACAGAGCGTAGTCTGCCGATGCGGTGGCTGCGGCTGAAACGACTGAGCCAAGGATAGCGTAAGTGATGTACTTAACTCGCAGATACCTCATTTGCCATGTGAGACCAATGTATGTCGTCTCCATCATGGCCTCTTGCTGGTCATCGGTAATGTCCTTGAAAATTACTCCCATGTCATCACCTAGATGGGTGTCCCCTCATCATAGCCACAAGCCTTACACGGTAAGTATCTTATCCATGTCCCCTTTTTGCACTTTGGACAAGGTTCCAGATTGTTTAGGCTGATGTTGCCAGCAGAACTGTTCATCTGAATACCTCTTGCATTGTGTTCCATCGGCAGTTAGTGCCTCGCATCTCACGCCAGTGTCTCTTGCATTTGCGACTCTAAGCTGGACTCGTTGCTCGGGTCGAGGTTCAGTCGACCGGGCGCTACGGGCATCGTGGAGGTAGGTGCTTGCGACAAAGTCAATCTTGGACCCAGAGGAATCGGACCGACTTTGAACTGGTCGATACCAAGTTGCCGGGCTAACTTCTCTAGGTCCTGGGCGTTTCCCACGCCACCCGCCGTCTGCTGAATCGCTGCGAGCTGCTGCTGAAGCATGGCCTGCTCACTGTTGTCAATGTACCCATCAGCGTTCGCGAGAGCCATTTGTTGCTTGTACTGTTGCATTTGTTGGGTCAGTAGCGTCTCGGTTTGCATCTTACGCATCTCAAACGACATCTGAGCCATACGCTTACGCTGCTTGTTCTTCATGCGCTTGAGCTCTTTGCGGTAGTTACTTGAGTCTTCAAACATGGTGCGGTAGGTAAAGTAGAGTGCAGCTTGTAGCGAGAACGCCATCAGTCCGTAAAAGAGTGCAGACTCCCAGGGTTCACTAAACTGGCTCCACTCCCATGCTGAGTAAAGCATGATAGCGAGAGAAAGGAAGATGGCTTGCACAAAGAATGTACCAAGAAGCCTCGCTTCCTGTTCTCTTTGTAACTCCATCATATCTTCTCTTGAGATGGTCTCCCCGACTTCTTGAGACGGGTTGTACATCAAGTCAAGTAGCGGGCTATTTGGTGGTGCAATTGGCATATTCATTCCTCCTGTTTGGGCGCGTTCTCGGCTAAGAAGTAAATCTTGGCCGTGTTAAGTAAGAAGTTGAGAACCCCAATGACGATAACTGTTGTGCCGATAAACTGTAGGTTTACCATCAGTAGCTCCATGAGAGTATCGTTAGCGTCCACTTGCTCAGCGGCATATGCACTGTTAAGTGTGACGAACATACCGAATATAATCCACGCAACTACTGACTTGATTTCTTTAAATTCTGCTTCCCAGTCCATCTTTATTCCTCCTGTTCTTCTTTCTCAACGACGAAAAGCTGGTCGCCGGAGTTGTTCGTGTAGTAGGTCAGGTTACCTGAGTCTGTTTGCACCATCAATATGAAGGTTCTGCCACACTCAAGCAACTCTTTGAGGGCTGCTTCTACTTTGTCAGTACTCGAAGTCATCATCTCCAATCTCCGCTCTTCGCTTGGCTGTGATGATTTTTTCGATGCGAATAAGTTGGGACGAGATGTCAGCAGCACTGCGAATGGCTTGAGCCGCCACTCGCTTTGGCTCCACTACATTTGCCTCAATCATGTCGCAAGCGGTACCGTTGTTGACATTGATACCGTACTTCCAGCCATCTTCTTGGGTGTGCGCTTTGCGTAGCGCAATCAGTGAATCAATTGGGTCGAGCCCAGAGTTTTCTGCAAGGGTCTTAGGGATAACCTCCAGTGCGTTAGCGAAGGCTTCCACAGCCATTTGCTCACGACCGCCAACGGTTGCTGCATACTCTTTGAGGCTAGCAGACAGCGTAAGGTAAGGTGCACCGCCACCAGGCATAACAGACTGGTCTTCGTAGGCGATTGACACAACACCGATAGCGTCGTCAAAGGCTCTCTTGATTTCATCAACAACATGTTGCGTTGGTGCTCTAACGAGGACAGACACCGTAGACTCGTTGGGCGTTCCGGTGAGTTTCACCATTGGTCGCTCACCGATGTTGACTTCTTCAAGGAGCTTTGAGGTGCCCAGGTCTTTACTTGAGATTGTGTCCACATTGACAACAATGCGAGCACCTGTAGCGTTGGCCAGAGCTTCCATGTCGCTTCGGCGGACTCTTCTCACCAAGTAGAGTCCTTTGGTTGCGAAGGCTTCGATAATCGCGGGGTGGATGTCGCGAGAACAAAACAACACATTGACGCCCGTGTCAAGAATACTCTGAGCCATCTCAACGAGTTGCGCGTTGCGGCCCTCAATGAACTGCTGGACTTCAGAGTTGTTTGTAACTTGCACATTAAGTGCCTGTGCGTAGTCAGGAATGTCAATGTCTGCGGCAATTAAAGCAATCTTTGGGTCTTCTACCGCATCGGGCATCTCGTGAGAGGCCTTTTGACCGTCAATGAGAAGCCCAGAGATAGCGGTGGAGTCACGGATTTTGCCGTTGGGTCGTCGCACGATGTTGATGTCTTCAAGTGGTGCAGCCATAGCAACTTCCACACAAATAGCAGCAAGGTGTTCCTTATCTGCTTCTGCTGACTTACCTGTCATAGCGGTCTGTGCAACCTTATCCAGGATTTCCTCATCTACCTTCATACCCATGTCGAGTAGAAGCTCCTCTGCCTTGATAGCTGCGATTTGATACCCTATAGCAATCTTGGTTGGGTGGATTTTGTTCTTGAGTAGCGTAGACGCTTCTTCCATGAGCGCACCCGTAAGGATAATCGAGGAAGTCGTACCGTCAAAGCACTGTTCTTCTTGGGTTCGTGCGACATCCATGATAACTTTAGCCACGGGGTGGTCAATGTCAGACTCCTTCATGATGGTGGCACCGTCGTTGGTGATGACGACATCTTTGGCCTGGTCAACAAGCATGTTGTCAAGTCCCGAAGGACCCAGAGTATGCTTGACGATGTCACTAAGTTGCTTAGCGATGTCGATGCAGACAGTGCGTGCAGAGGCTCCTGCCTGTTGACGAGCGTCATTGACTTTCTCACTCATTGTTCTCTCCTCCAAATGCCTCTTGCTTCACGGAGGTCTCTTCAAGTGCCTTGTTGAGGCGCGTAAAGAGGTCGTATGCAAAGGCAATCATCTCGTATCCTTTGGGCTGGATGTTGGCCGCGAGAAAGTTGTTGATGAGCGTCAAATGCGCTCTGGTGAGCGTGAGGTTAATCTCCTCGCTCATCTTCTCTCCATTCAAATCCACGGTTACATCAGCTGACTCAGTAGGTTCTCCCATGTTCAAAAACTACTTCGCTCGGTATATAACAGTCGTTATCACTGGAAAGCGGGGACATAGTAGGCACCGAGGGCAATCCATCCAACAAAGCTTCCTGGATTTATCGGGTCGTGCCAATTGCCAATTCCGGGTGGTCCAAGGGGGCCGGGAGGTAAAGGAGGCTGCGTTTGATAGTAGGAGACATCACTTAGGTTCGTGGCGGCAGTGATGTCACCATTCGAGTCAGCGACAAGAACGGCTGAAGTTGCAGGGGACGTGGGAATTGCACCGGTCTGTCGTATTGTCCCAGCCACATGGAGTTCTTGAGCGGGGGAAGTTGTACCAATACCGACATTACCATCGCTTCCTCGGACAAACAACGCCGAGGTTTTGTTGTCCGACTCAACGCGGAAGTCCATGTCAATTGAGTTCTCATTGATACATACTTCGGCTTGTCCTGTCCCTGCGATTCCACCATAACCGCGAAGACCAAGGAATGAGCGATTGGTTCCTGCGATTATACCTTGGAAGAACATGTTGAAGTCTTCTCCGCCGTTTGTTGGGTCGCCAAGTTGAGCCTTGATGTTCCCGTATTCGTGCAGGTTTCCCCCACTATCCCGACCTTTGAACACAATGCGTCCCAAAAAGTCTCCGATTGCGGGGGACGACGAATCCCGAATCATAGATATGTCGGGACCGCTATCAGTGTCGTTGTCTGTGCATTCAAGCACGAAGATGTTCCCAGTAGCGGCAGAAACCACATTTAAGGCGGCTTCGGGGGCATTCGTGCCGATACCAAGACGGTTGTTGGTGTCGTCCCAATGTAAGTTCGTATCGTCGCTGGCAAAGGCTGAACCGTCGCTGAACTGAACTGCACCAGCCACACCCGATGGTGTTCCACCGCCGCCGCCACCGAACTCACTAAAGTCAGCGTACTTGAGGTTGTTAGAGTCTGAGGCATCTTGGACCAGGATTCTATCTGTCGACGCGGGTGTTCCTATATCTGAAAGTGTCATACCATCTATAGCAGACTTGACAGTCGCTTCGGTAACAGATAAGTGGTCCACCCATGAAAGTGTTCCAGCACCATCAGTTTGCAGAATTTGGTTTGCTGAGCCGTCTACTCGTGGGGCAGTTCCAGGGAAGGTGAGAATTTCTTTAGTTTCACCCCACCCCGCCTGCACATCTTCCTCTCCACTACGGAAGAACAGGGGTACTTCGTCAACGGACTGAGAGCCGCTTGCCGACGAAGAAAATATCTGCCATGCTCGATAGTTGTCTGACCAGCCTTTCATCGTGATAACTGAGTCCCATGTGTTCGGAGACCCCGTTATGTCATCGGTGAAGTCAAACGAGACGGTCTTGTCGGGGAAGTCGTTGGGTGAGACATCGCCGTCGTCCCTTGAGTCCCGAATCCTCAGTTCATTTACGCCACCGTCTCGACCAACGATAACGCCCTCGCCACGAATCCACTCCTTGACTTCGGTGAAGGTGATTTTCCTATTGGTTCCATTAGCCCCGTCATCTAAGAGAAGTAAGTCGGCATCGGCAATCGCAGTGTTCGCCGTGAGTGCTGAAATATCAAGGTCGGAAGCTGACCCCAGCTTATTGGCCAGCTCTGCGTCTATTCCTGCAAGGTGAGCCTCAACATCAGCAGTAGCGGCAGTGTAGTTACTCGGTGTAGCGGCTACAGAAACTTCGTCGGCGTCTTGGTCAGCGGTAGCACTTGCTTCTATCGCGTCGAGCTTAGTTTTATCGCCGTCAACAAAGGCTCCTTCAGCGAGTACTCCTTGGTAGTCGATGTCTGCCACGGCAGCACTGATGTTGCCTCCACCGTCTGACTTAACCAAGCCGTTGATTGCACCGACTACTGAGTCGGTTTCTGAGTCGAGTCGGATATCTGTGCCTGCATCGTTTGTGAAGTAAAGTTCATTGGGTGTTCCAGTCTTTACCCAAATCTGGCCGTAAGCAGCGGTGTCTGTATCAGCGGCTGCTTGTTCTTTGAGGGTAACAGAACCTTCTACTGTGATAGCCGTCTTTGGAGAGCTTGTTCCTATACCTACTCTATTGTTGTTAGTATCTACTGCTAGAGTGTTGGTATCTACCGTTAGACCTCCTACGACGATTGCTTGGGTTGTGCTTGAACCAAGAGTCACCACATCATCGAGAGTCTGTGCTTCGGTGTAGCTTGTAAGGTAGCCTGCGGAAGCGTGATTACCCCAGCCGAAAGCCGTATTCCAGTTAGCAGAAGCATCTGCTACGATTGAGTAACCTCCAGCACCGTCCGTGGCCATGAGGCCAGCAGAGGCGAAGTCTCCATCTACCAACACATCTGCGTGAGAGGTTTCGGCGGTAAGATACCCGACTAAGCTGTGGTCTCCCCATCCGTAGGCGGTGTCCCATTGACCTTGCTTCGTCGTGGTGGGTAGCGAATACCCTGCTGCGAACCCAAGTGCGAGCGTACCTGTGGTGGTAATTGGAGAGCCTCCGATAGTAAACCCTGTTGGTACAGTTGCTGCTACGGAGGTGACTGTGCCTGTGTATGTTTCGCTGGTAAGATAACCGACAGCCCCGTGGTCTCCCCAGGCGTGAGCTGTATCTGCTTTACTTCCTTGTGCGGCGGTTGCATAGTCTCCAGAGTCAGTTGTTGCGGCGGTGCCCAAACCTAGTGCAGTTCTTGCACCTGATGCGGTAGAAGACCCGGTACCACCAAGTGAAACAGGTACGATACCCGCAGTGATAACTTGACCTGCAATTGTTAGGTAGTTATCGGTCACAGTTGCGAGAGTTACATCAGTTGAGTTGTCTGCACCTGCTGCATCTACACCAAGTGTACTTCTTACACTTGCTGCGTCTGCATCATCTAAGAGAGTTCTTGCGAAAGAAGTAAGTGTAGTAGTTGCAGCCGTAGTCGTTGAGTCGAAGTACGGTAACTTATCTGCCGCTTGAGTCAAGCCCGCTAAGTCGGTGAGAATGTCACTTGGTGCCTGATACGAACCAAAGTCAGTAATTTGAGACTTCGTGAGCGAGAGTGCAGCTTGGTGCTGCGTAACAGAAGACTCGGTGATGTTGGCATCAGGCACATTTGCCCAAGTAACCGCTGCGGTGAGGTCGTTGGCTTCGGTAAACGAAGTGAGGTAGCTAGAAAGGTCGGGTGGTGTGTAAGTAAGTACCCCCGTACCTGAGACATACGAGATACTTCCCGACCCCGAAGCAGCGGCGGGGGTTCCAACAGAAATAGCGGAGCGAGCCAGTGAGTTAGCAAAGTACCTGTTCGTAGTTCCCTCACTCAAGTCATCTGTGTCGAAGCCTGAGATGTCAGTAACGAATCCTGCGCCACTGACAAGTCCTGCAAGATTGGCCGAGTCAACAACTCTGTTAG
>Ga0222715_10000543_pt1 | contig 37692 bp, 20 predicted proteins | sample C33_9DmetaG_FD_165056 | JGI IMG/M metagenome (GOLD analysis project Ga0222715, IMG submission 165056) | Estuarine water microbial communities from San Francisco Bay, California, United States - C33_9D | ecosystem: Environmental > Aquatic > Marine > Unclassified | place: USA: California...
CGATGCTATTCATGCTTTGCGTCGGGGTGGATGCGGTCGAGTCATTTAAACAAACTAGACTAAATACTTTTATTCTATTTTGGGGTTCCACCCGCACGCACCGATTTTTCCACCCGCACGAACCGAGTTTTCCACCCGCACGCACCGATTTTTCCACCCGCACGCACCGAGTTTTCCACCCGCACGCACCGAGTTTTCCACCCGCACGCACCGAGTTTTCCACCCGCACGCACCGAGTTTTCCACCCGCACGCACCGAGTCGTTGTACCAGCTGGGCGGAGCAGGCGCACATGCAGGAGAAGACCGACAGCGCATCCGGAGCGTCGCACGTCGCGTTCTGTTGCTATATAATGTGCATGGTACTGCTGGTGCATGAGCTCGGAGCTGCAGATGGGCCGCTGGCTGTGACGTCAAACAGCGGGATCATTTTTGTGTTTTTATTGTTAACTGGTACTTTGTCGTACGGGTGGCTAGAAACTGGGTGTCATGGCTGTCCTCAGACTTGTTTGAGTTTAAGTGTGAATTGACCGCCATGAAACTCTACATTGAATAAGTTCTTCTTATGAGCACACCCTATGCACAGATCATAATCACAATCATGGCATGTAACATGCCAAACCTTCGTCGGAACGTCTTCGTTCTTGAGCGGAGTCTTGCACCCGTCGCATGTCTGAGTGTCACACTTTACCTGCATCCAGACATGGTTACATCTCAGGGTTTCTGGGCGATGTCTTTTTATCGGGAGGGGGGCTTCTTCGCAATCGGGACCTTTGCGTTTCTCGTTCTTCGTGTTCTTCAAGTTATGCAGCCAAGTGCAGAACTTACAGCCAGGCCATCCATGCCTTGATACAGTCAGATCGAGACGCACACGCTTCAAGATATCGGCAGCATCATCATCAAAGTGAGTATCTGCCGGCTCGAGCTGTCCCAGCCCTCTTTGGATGTCCGCCAAGCAGATATCGGGATGCGCCATTGTAACAGCACTGCTCTGTCATATGATACTCTTTAATACTCGGGTGGGGCATCTTGCCCGTGTCTTTGCCCGCGCGCCCTGAGTTTTCCACCCGCACGAACCGAGTTTTCCACCCGCACGACCCGAGTTTTCCACCCGCACGCCCCGAGTTTTCCACCCGCACGAACCGAGTTTTCCACCCGCACGCCCCGAGTTTTCCACAGTTGTAAACACATCGTTTCTGTTGCCCCGAAAATTGTCCACCCGCAGCCGAGTTTTTTTACTCGAAATAGAGCAAAATAACGTAAAGACTTGACGGAAACACAGAGCAAATAAATTGAGTCCGAGCCACACCAGCGCCATGCCGCCGACGAAGCGGGCACACAAGGAACGCAACGAAGACCAAGTCGACGAGTCGGAAGTGGCGGAAGTCGACGGGAAGGCAATCGACTTCTCCCCAGACCAAGCTCTTTTGCGACAGCAGATCGTCCTCCACGTCGTCAAAACTCTCGAACGGAGCGAGCCCGAGTCGCTCTTCATGCCAGTGAATATTGGCAAGACTGGCAAGTACAAATTGTCCAACCCATTCCCCCGTATTCTCAACCGCATGCTGCAGAACACGCCTTCACTTCAATACGCAGAGGTTCTGCCGGGATCCACGGCAGAGTCCAACCCACAGGACTACCTGCTGATGAATGTAAGCGAATGCGGAAAAGAGGGCTTCGACTACGACTTCGAAGACTCTGACGGCGAAGAGCTCGATCGCGACGCACTCGAAGATCATATTGAGAATATGTTTGTATCTATCCAAGAAGAAGGATACGCGACCGCGCGCCAGATGCAGTGCAAGAATAATTGCACCTTTCATGATGTCCCCTGGGTGACATTTCACGTCACTGAATCCTGAATGAGCAGCATCAGGTTATGGTTTGAAAGAGGAACACGTTCGCGTGTGATCCCACTGACACCAGGGTTGTCTCGGATGTTTGTATTTGCACTTCAAATAAAGTTGTAAATCTATCTTAATCACATGTCCAGATTCGTTTGCGTAAAACAGGGTACCTTTCCCATAGTAACACTGTTCCCCCTACACCGCCTAATACTTTGTTGGGTGTAGGTATACCAGTGCTAATTGGCACACCCAATGCATGAATGGATGCGTAGTGCCTATGGACACCAGAGTCATGATGACCTCCCACAATAATTTTGTTGCGTTTGCTGCAAGTACCCTAACATATGGGGTGAAGGTCTTTCTATATACAGAGTGCAACCCGTATCTCGCCGGGATTGCGGGTTCACGATTCTCCCCATATAGCATATATACGGTTCGCATCCACTTGCCAATGCCCGCGTTGCGTGTTTGTGTGTCCCACGCCTGCCTCGCGGCGGTTGCGCTGCTTGCGCTGCTCGCGATACCAGGAGGCGCGTTCTCTCCAGCGCCGCGTTCGACGAGTGCGATTCCCCTGCGGTGCTGGTCAGAGTTCGACAGTCTACACAACCGGCCGGTGCGCCCTGCGGTGCGTCCTCCCGTGCGCCCCCCCGTGCCCTGGACACCAGACAGAACAACGCCCGAGGCTGCCCAGCTGCGCAGGGTGACAGGGTTGGTAGAGCGCCTCCTCAGCATCATAATATCCGCCGACGACGTCGCGTTGTCGGAGCGCGAGGCTGTCAAGATGGGAGTGGTCTACATGGACGCCCGGGGAAATATGACACGATCGCCCGTGCTCCTGCGGCAGCAGACACGCGACCTCATGCTCGAGTACGGTATCGAGCCACAATTGCTCCAGCGCAAGTGGCAAGTGAACCGAGACACGTGAAAACTGAAAATCGACACAGGTGTGTTAGTGGAAACGTGGCATGCCTCAAGCGACTATAAAACTGTTCATAAAAACCTTTCACCACAGTTTGATGCCAGTCTTGCCGAAGTTCGGGGTCGCGTCAATGTCGGCATTCTGTTCAAAGTCAAACCCAAGTTTTCGTGTGTTTTCCATTTCATCCGAAGAGTCGCTCTCGCCTCCGTTGTCTTCGACTCTGTTGTCGTCGGATGCGTCGCTTTCGGCTGCATTATCCCAGTTTTGGCGCGGCGTCGTATACGCCTGCGACCGTGGACTATCACACCCGTCGCATCTGTGCAAGCGACCCGCTCTGCGAGCCTCTACACTCGCCGCGACGCGGGGCCGGGGTGGTCTGTCGGTGCGCGGCGCCCCGTAGTGAGCCGCGAGCAGCGCCGCAGCAAGCCGGATTTCGCCCTCGTTTGCCAACGGTACAAACACCCCGTCAAAATCGAGACAGAGTTTGCTGATAGAGCCGTCCGTGTGTACATACTGGCGGATTATTTCTTCCATCTGCGATGCATTACAACACGAAGAGAGGCACGTGTTGCGAAACCGACCGTTGCTCAAGCGGAACAAGCGCATTGTGACATACATTCGCAGCCGTGCGAAGTAGATGCTTTCGAATATTTTTTCCGACGTTGTGGTGGAGGTAGGAGTAAGTGGCCTATACTAGCGACGCGGACTTTCGTGTTAGGTCGATTGATCTTATAAACGATTGCGTATGGTGCGTGTAATATGGTTGCTTGTGTTGGCTGTTGTCATGCAGTGCATGCTCTTCGCAGAGCGTCTCTTGTTTGTGCTGCTGTGTCTCCTGATGCGGGTGCCGCAGACTCCGAGCAAGCGTCTAGCCATGTGCAACATGGTAGCGACCACGGTGAACACGGCGGCGGTGGTGGCCGTGATGCCGCTGCGCCTGGCGCTGCGCATGATGGCCGTGCTGTGGGCCAACGCTGCACTGACGCTGCTCGTGATGCTGCTGCTGGCGGTGCTGGCGGTGCTGGCGGAGATGTCGGGTGGGTGGCTAGCCCTGCTGCTCAACCTGTACAACACCGGGGTTGGGGTCACGCTGCAGAACGAGTGGCTCCAGCCGCTGGCGTGGGGCGAGATTGTGCTTGGCGGGCTACTGCCGATCTGGAATCTGATCGTGTGGCTGCCGCGAGTACTGCTGAGGTATGTGTTTGTGCCTTCTGTGAGCCTGAAACCAGAGTTCTTGCGTGAAATGGGCGGCGACAGCATGCTCATGACGAGCTCCCTCATGCTCTCGGCGAGTAGTACGGCGGTCCGCTTGCTGCAATGTGCGGCCTGGGACGCGAGCAGCGGGGCGGGCCTTGCGTGCATCGCCGACCACGCGTACATGCACGTCGACCTGATGACGCCGGGGATCTACGCGCGACAGTTCATGCGGACTGTGGAGCGCATCCTCGTGGCGGGCTGCTCCGGCGGCAACCTGATCTTCGCGCTGCTGCTGTACCCCCTTTTGGACTTCAATCTGTACAAGGCCCTGCACTGTCTGGTCAATGCGGTCGTGCATACGGTGGTGGTGACGCCCATCGCCACGGTGCAGCGGTGTCGCTGGGCACAGGCACAGGACTTCGAGAAGAGCGAGCGGCTCGTTATGTGCATGCCCGACTTCAGCATGAGCTGCTCGGTGCTGGTGGGTCTCGTGCGGGCGCTCGCCCAGCTGCTGCAGAACTGGGCGGACGCCGCCCTCATAGTGATCGAGCGCAGCCTGGGTATGAAGTCGGTCCTGTGCGAGACCGACACGACGGCGGCGGCCGTGAACACCATGTGGGAGGACGCGGGTGGGTTTCTCGGCCGGCCGCAGACGGTGGTGCCGCTCACCGCCACACTGCTGGCCGTGACCGACGGGGTGTCGACTGTGTACAGCAGCCTGGCGACGGCCGACAAGTGGCACGCCGTGGCCAACTGGCCGTTCGCCGTCGACGTGCGGGCGGGCGTCGCACCGGTGCGCCACAGCCGCGAGCTCGACGGCGACGACGCGGCGAGCGTGCGCACCGGGATGCTGGGATGCACCTGCGTGGACGTGCTGCTCGGGGACGCGCCGGCCGTGCGCATCGAGTGTGCCACGGTGCCTTTCCGCAGCGCGGAGCTACAGAACGCGTCGGGACACACGGTGCCGACGCGCTTCTACCCCCCGCGGGCCGAGCTGCTCCTGTCGTGTGCCACGCTGCGCCTGCGCGTGGTGCCCTTGCTCTTCTCGCGCAAGCGCGTGCTGGAGACGGACGAGGGCTGGCAGGACCTGGACGCGCTTGGCCTCGGCGGCAGCAGGGAGCCGCATATCCACGCCGCAGACGCCATGGTCTACGTGCAGCCAGACTGCGTGGGCAGTGGCGTGGGCAGCGGCGCGTGCGTCGGCGAGGTGTCCTGCTTCCCCTTCTGCATGGGCCTACACGTGGCCGGGCAGAACGGGGAGGCCATTACGCTGTACAACGCGCGCGAGTGGCAGGAGTCGGTCAGCGTCGCGCAGATGGACTGCGTCAGCATGGCCTCGGTGTCCGCCGGCGGCTGCGCCGCGCGCGTGCAGAGCGTGAGCATGGCGCTCGGATTCGACGACTCCGTGTGCCCCACCGAGACGGACTGCGTGGCGAGCGACGCGGTCGTCACGCGCGTGCCGCGCCGCAACCAGTCACTGCCTGTCGTGTCGCAGCGCCTGCAGGACCAGCCCTTCGTCGTGGCCGGCGACGTGATGTTGTTTGACAGTACGGACAGCGCCGGGCCTCGGTTCGTCGAGGTCGTGCGTCTGTTCAACAACAACCGGGGGGTCTTCGTCATGCAGAGCGAGCACCTCTCGCTGGACACCACGCGCGGCGCAGACATCCAGGAGTGCGACACGACAACCGACGCCAACTGCTACGTCAACGCGGTCCGCGAGGGCAAGGTGGTGCTGCCCCCGGCGTCCGCGTCCGTCACTGCGGGACGCTCGTTCCCGGCGACAGTTTCCGAGTGGGGGGTGCACTGGACACACAACCCCGACAACTTGCTGCTGGCCGGCTTCTTCGACGTGTGCCACGGCGCCGTGGCCACGACGTGGGACTTCGGCGACCAGCGGCCGCGCGTCTGGACGCTGCGGAGTGCGCGGACGCCCAGCGTGGCGTACATGCTGGTGCCTGACTGGGTGTCCCGGTACACAGAGTGTGATCAGATGGCCAACGTGCAGGTGCTCGAGCTGAACCTGCTCAACGCACAGAACGTGTTGGTGCAGGTGCTGCGCACGACGCCAGCAAACTACGACTGGCGGGCCGGCACAGTGCGCGACCCGGGTCTGGCGGAGACTGTGTTTCTGTACATGAACCCCGTCGCGCACGGCTGCACGGACGACGAGAGTGCCGAGACCATCTACACCTGCTGGCGCAGCGCCGCGGAGGGCCTCTTCCCGGACGAGACCGCACAGTCCTTCGTGTTGGGTAGCATCTGCCCCGCGGCCCGGCGCACGCCCTCCCTTGGCCTGGCCCTGGGCGAGACCGTCGTGGCGGGGGTGGAGACCGTGCGCTTGCTGCTCGACGGCGTCTTCGTCCTGGGAGCTGTGCTGCCCGTGGATGGCAACCTCGACAGGGTTTTTGCGCTCCGTCTGGACAAGCCGGCCTTCCACTCCGTGCTCGACTCGAGCGGGGCGCAGCTGCTGAGCCCGGACGCCGTGATGGATTCAATTGACCGAGTGGCCATGTACTCGGTGCAGACGCTGCTCAAGATCGCCGCGCTGATGAGCCGCAGCGACGCCATTGCGCGCGTGCGCGTCGCGGGCGTCGCGCGCAACCTCGTGCTGGGCACGGCGCGACTGCTCCAGCATACGCAGGGCATGCAAGACCTGCAGGGAAGCGCGCTGAAACAGTGGCAGAAGCTGCAGCAGTCGCCGCTCGCGCAGACACTCGGCGGGCTGCAGAACAACATTGTCGGTATGGCCAGCGGCCCCGGGGGGCAGCAGCTCTCGGCCCTGTTCTCGGGCATGACCAGCACACTGCGCGTGGCGAGCAAGCTGCTGCAGCGCATCCTCCTGAAGCTGTTGCGGGGCTCCAGGCGCCTCTTTGCACTCAACAACGCCGGCGGAGTAATCGGCTCGGTCATACAGGACACGTTCGACGACATGAAGCGGGGGTGGTTCGACCCCGCGCGCTCGCAGTGTCTGGGCATCGCCGACCTCTTCGGAGGCACGACGCCGGTGGCTGTGTTCTTCCGCGATGTCTGCCTGAGCGTGCCCGACGGCTTGCAGGGCATGGTCGACGTCTTGCTGGTGCTCATGCTGGATTACACGAGCATGCGGTGCGCGTGCGTGCTCGGCGCGGCGCAGGCGCCGCTGGAAGTTGTGCGTGACATGTGCCTCCAGCGCGACCTGCCGGCTGCTCTGCGGGCGACGCTCAAGAGAATTGCGGGCGCGGTCCCGGACGCTGGTCCGACCGACGCCGTGGCGCTGTGCTTTGCGAGCATGGACGCGGCCAACCAGCGCCTGACGCGGGCATTCGACGCCTTTTTCAGCCGACTGTACTCCGCCGCGGCGGGGCTGGGCGACAGTCTGGACTGGGTCGTCGCCTTCTGGGACGAGGACGCGGGCGACTGCCACAACTTCGAGTCCCCGTACGTGGTGACGCTGATCCCCGAGCCGTCCGACTACTTCATGATGTGCTCGGACACCGCGACGTGTCGCAGCAAGTGCCGTGACGAGATCGGCGCGTTCGAGACCGCGCGGCTGCTGACCCCGCAGCCCACGTTCACCACGACACAGTCCGTCGTCGTGAAGAGCCGGTACTTCAGCGTCAGCGACGTGGAGAACGACCGGCACCTCGCGCCGTTTGCGGTGCTCGCGCTGACCGAGCTCGAGTCTTGTGTCGAGGTGTGCGGCGACGGCCGCCATCCGCGCGACCGCTGCGTGGTGGCCGCCGGCCTCGCCGAGCGCCAGCTGGCCGTGGCGTACTACTGCGTGCCGGCCGACATTATGCGCTTTGTGGTACAGTATGCCGGGCTCCCCTTCCCGGTGGCACCGCAGTACGCGGGCACGCCCCCGGACGAGCGCATCGACAACGTGTATCTGCTGTCCACCGACGGCGTGCAACGCGGCGTGCGCGACACCCTGCTGGTGCTCTCGCGCAGCGCCAGCGCTCAGTACGACCGCCTCGCGCTCGTGCAGGCAGGGGGGCTCACCACGACGTTGCTGAAGACGCAACAGGCGGCCGCCGTCGGGCTCATGCAGTCGGTGCAGCTCGTGCGCGTGGTGCCGCAGGGGGGGGCGTCGCTGGCGCACGTGCTGATCCGCGGCCAGGTCTTCCAGTGGCGCGAGCGCGAGTTGCACCCGACCGACACGTGCTGGCACCTGGTGGTCGACGCGTGGTCGGAGCAGATGCCGACGGTCGAGACCCGCGCGTTTCCGTGTGCTGGCGTATTCTCCTCGCAGCACGTGGACACGTGTCTGTCCGCCAACTGCTCGCGCGTGCTGCGGATGCCGCTCGCGTATGCCAGCGAGCGCTCGCTGCAGACGCTGCGCTTGGACGAGAGCCACGAGCGCGTGCTCTCGTCGACCGTGACGCGCCTGGGCGCCGAGGCGGTGGCCGATGCCCTGCACATGCAGAAGAGTCGGTCCGTGTACCGCACAAGGTCGCACGAGACGGCTGTGAACGCCCGGCACATTGCCGCGCGCACGACACAGGCGGAGCCGGGCCGCGTCTGCCTGCTGATGTCGGGGGTCGTGGACCAGCGCGAGGCCTGGCTGCAGAACCTGTGCGTGGACCTTACCTCGGGGGGCGTGTCCGTCGGGCCCGCGTCAGACGTCGAGGAGCAGGTGCGCATTGCCGTGGAGTGCGGCCTGCACAGCTGCGCCGGATGCCAGAGCGCCCAGCGGTCATCCGTCTTCGATGACCTGCAAATGAAGTGCTTTCTGGCCTCGCGCTGCGCCGTGGCGCGCTGCGTCGGCTCGGCGGTGAACGTGCGCCGGCCGCTGTGCAACATGGGGGGCGTGGCCGCCGGCTGGGCCGAGGAGGCGCTGCTGCTGTCGCAGGGCATCTGGGACGCCATCAGCAGCAGCATCGTGGTCGCGGTCGAGATCACCGCCGCGCGCCGCGAGACGTACGTGGTGCAGTGGCCCGAGCAGATGTTCCTGTCGCAGGTGTGCCACGCCAAGGACATGGTGCTCAAGACCACCGCGGTCGTGACCTCGATCGTGGGCGGCGTGGACGCGCTGGCGGAGCAGCGGGCCTACGACGGCAGCGGCGAACTGTCCGCGGTGCTCGACTCCCGCTACCACGCCCGTCGTATCATGACGTCGACGGCAGTTACCTCGCTCGTCGGCTCGTTGCTCATGGCCCCTCTTTTTGCTGTGCTCGCGCTCCGCAAGACAATGTCCTGCACCATCAACGACGTGTTTCTGATTGTCGAGACCCTGCTGTCGCCGGCCGCAGCCGTGGGCGAGGCCCTGGGCATCTCCGCGCCGCGCGTCGTGCTCGGCACCCGCCGGTTCATGAGCGAGACCTCGGCCGTCGTGGGCAGCTGCGTGACCGAGGTCGTGCACGGCCTGCTGCGCAACGTGGACACTGACGAGGGCCTCAACGGCCTCGGGAGCTTCATCGCCGAGCTGCTCGGCGACATCACGCGCATGACCGCGCTGCGTCCGCTGGAGCCGATCGTGCACATGTTCGACGCCACGGTCTCGTACATGATTGGGGTGGTCACTGCCACGGAGAGCCTGCTGGCGACGGTAGACTGGAGACACTGCCGCCCGCCCGTGGCGGCCATGGCCGACACCAGCCGGTGCGTGTGCGGCGACACGGCGCACAGCATCCCTGACGATCGGAAGCGCCAGCAGGCCCGGGACAATGCCTTCTGGTGCTCGGGCCCTCTGCTGATGACCACAGCCGTCGGCCGCGAAGTGCTCGTGTGGAATCCGTTTTCACTGCAGGAGCTGCTGGAGCCGGCGGCGCAGTTCGAGACCTTTCTGAGCTGCATCCAGGGCTCGAGCACGGACTGCTCCCGGCCCACGTCACCCAACAAGCTGCTGGAGGCGCAGGGGGTCGAGCTCATGCAGGTCGTCACGCAGTGCCGCGGTAACTACCAGGCGCGGCGCTGGGATGCGGGCGCCGTGCTCATGGGCGTGCTCTCACACGAGGAGTGGGACGAGCTTGCGACGCTGTCTCCCTCGGCGCTGCAGGCCATGTGGGCGACGACCGACGACGCATACCACGGCGTGCGCCGGCGCTGGGCGCGCATCTCCGAGTACATGGGCAGCTTCCGCCCGTCAGACGCGATCTTGGCGTGTCTGCACACCGCGCTGGTAGACCAGCTCTGGCAGCACCACTGCCTCGAGCAGGCGCTGCGCAGTGGCTGGGCCGACAAGTACGAGTATTTCATGTACGAGCCCAGCAGCGCGTCGGGCTTTGTGGACATTGACGCGTGCAGGAGTTTCTCGGGCCGCGCTGCGGCCTTTGCACCCAACGGGGCGGCGCATTCCCCGATGATGTGGTCGAGTGGCAGCACGAACCCACTCCCCGTGGCCGAGTACCACTACGTCCGCATGGGCACGGACCGTGCGCAGGTCGCCGAGGACAAGCTGCGGCGCCTGCACGAGGACATTATGCGCGTGCTGCAACAACCGACACCCAGCATCGCTGAGGATGTGGATGTCAAGGCCATGAGTCGCGAGGGCGACGAGCTGCACCAAATCCTGGACTGCTACGTGATGGGCCCGTACGCGGCCGCGGACATGCACGCCTCGTTCGAGCTGGGCGGCGGCGGACGCTTCGCGGTGCCGCAGTACCACCGCGGATCCCCCGCGTCGCGCGAATTCGCCGCCGGGGCCGCCACCGGCGGCTCGGACACGAGGCGCGACTTCATGGACAGCTTCCTCGGCAGCGTCCACGAGCAGGTGAACGACCAGGTGCGCGCGCTGGCCACGGCCACACTGAACCACTGGCGCTATGTGATGGCCGACATCAACAACCTGCGCTGTGTGTGTGCCGACTCGTCGCGCAGCATGGCCTGCTGCCAGTTCGCGACGCGTGCCGACATCACGTACCCCGCCCGCGGCCTGCAGCTCGACACCGACATCGGAGACAGTGTGCTGGAAGCCCTGTTTGACGCCGACGAGACGCAGGCCCAACTGCAGGGTCTGTGGACCAAGTTCAGGTCGCCCGACCGCCGGCTCTCGGACGCCGAGCGCGTGCAGCTGCGCGACGTGTACGTGTTCGACTTCCGCCAGCGCGTGCTCGAGTACTCGGTCGACGAGACGCCGCTCGCGCTGGGCGGCACGACGCTGTGGGAGCAGTGCACGGCGCTGCTCTCGGCGTCCTTCTTCACGCTGCCGCTGCGCGAGGACCTGGCCGCCGACCTCGCGTACGACCCGACGCAATACGCGGGGCCGGGGTATCTGCACGGCATGGAGGCGGTGATCGAGCGCATGCTCAGCCGGGCGCGCGCGCACTCGCCCGTGTTCTGGACGCACGTGCACCGGTACGTGGCCAGCGACAGCGTGTGGTGCGAGGACACCACGGCGCCCCCGCAGCCGCACGCGCCGGCCCCGCGCGCAGACCAGCACGACCCCCAGGAGAACCCCGGGGGCGACGACCTCATCCTCGCGCCCGCCCTCGACGCCGTGCAGTTCCCGGCCGACGCCCGCTGCATCTGCAACTGGACGGCGAGCGACGTGTGCCGGGTGCCGACATGCGATCTGAAAACGCAACCCGAGAGCGGCTGGCCGCTGCAGGCGGCCTGGTTGTCGCTGTGCACGAACTCGACGTACACGACCCGCGACGAGCTGTTTCTGTTCCTCGAGGTGATGCAGAGGTTCCAGCTGGACACGCAGGAGCAGTGTCTCGACGTGGTGCCGAGCGTGGTGTGGGGTCTGCTTGACACCCGCCAGCAGCACCATTGGTTCGCCGGCACGAACGCCACGCTGGGCCTCGACCTGCAGGAGCTGGCCAGCCACGGCGCCGCCGGCATGCGCCTCGGGCTGCTCGGCGGGAAGGACACGCTGCTCGATTTCCTGAACGCACACAAGCTGCTGCAGCCTGTGCGCAGCTACATCAACCTCCGATACAACCACACGGTGGCCCAGCCCGTGTGCCGGCAGAACCTGTTCCGCTCGCTGCACACGGACCTGTCGCAGCACTTTGCCGACGTGTTCTTCCCGGTGGCGCACTCGGTGCACGAGGCCCCCGTCGCCGCAACGTGCTCGCGCTGGGCCGTTGAGTTCGCAGTGACGCAGGCGATGCGCGACTTGCGCGGGAACGGGAGCGCCATCGACCAGGCCATGATCGACCGGCAGCAAGACACCGCCGCGGCGTGGCGCCGGCGCTGCCACGTACAGCTGCAGCAGGTGGGCATCTGCGCGCTGCGGGGAGTACTCGAGCTCAAGCCGGCGGACTGGGACGACACCGCCGCTAACTGCAGCTTCACCGTGGCCATTGGCGCGTGCCCCCAGCTCTTTTACGTGACCTCCGGGTGCCTCGTGATGTGCGACGGTGTGGTGTACGACCCCTGCCTGTGCGCGAACGACATCTGCGACGGCTACGAGTTCACGGAGGGGTGCCCCCACGGCATCGTGACTGATGTCCGCGCGTGGGCGGCAGACGACGCCGTGCAGCTGTACAGCTTGCATTGGCCTGAAGAGATCCGGTTGGATGAGGCCGCCGAACAAACGGAACGCTGGGCGGCCCTCAACGTCGAGCTGCAGACGGTGCGGACGGCGCGCGCCGCGGCGCTCGTCGACGACGCCGCGCTTTTCGAGCAAGTCCGGACGCTCGTGCTGCAACACGCAGATACCGTGGCGGAGGGCGAGACACCCAATGCCTTTTGCGACGACATGGCCGACTACATGCCGGCGGAGGCGCAACACCCCGTGGGTTACCACCCCACGTGCGCGTGCACCCGGGAAGAAACGAACATGCGCGGGTTCAGCTCGTGGATGTCCACACCGGACGCGACGCTGGCCTGGGCAGTGGACCCCGTGCGCTGGCGGAACATGTCGAACTACTCCACTGTCTTCGGCGCCGCGCACCTCGTGTGCGACGCGGTGGCGTACAGCATGGCCGAGCGGGCGCTCAATGCGTTCTACCTCACTTCTGTGTGGGACCCAGGGGAGCTGGCAGACCCAGCGATGCCCGTGCGCTCCACGGACGACGAGACAACGCTCAACCACATGTTCAAGGAGGGCAGCAACCCCGGACAGTCGGAGCGCGACCACCCCTGCGTGCCCCCCGAGGACGCGCTCGTGCACTCCGTGGGGCTTGTGCGGGACTGGTTCGCGTGCTACGGGCACCTGCACGAGTGTCCGACCACTGCGGAGTGGCCGCACAATCCGAGCCCGGCGGCGTACACGCTGCCGCCGGGGGCCTCGGCGGCCTGTGCCCACCCCTCCCTGGACAAGTGCCGCCGTGACGTCGACTGTCAGGCCCTGCGCCCCGACCTCGTGTGCCAGAAACCATGGGACGAGGCGGCGGCCGACTGGGAGGATATGGGCGTCTGCGCGCACCGCGACACGTGCTACCAGCACGCGCACTGTCGCGACGGAAACATGTGTGCCGGCACTGGACAGTGCGTGCCGCCGCGCCTGTACGTCCGCAACGAGCTGCGAACACAGGTCGACGTGCAGCTCTTCTCGCTGAACCACACACACTGCGGGTTGGACCCGCAAGGCCTCAGCGCGCACCACATTGTCGACGACTTTGCCCAGGCGCACGGCCTCTGCCAGTTCCGCAACTGGTTCCACTTCCAGGACCTCATGCGCAACAGCTCGGAAGGGACGCACGAGCTGCTGCGGCGCGTCCCCCTGCAGCAGGTGCAGCATCGCACCGATGACGCCGACGCCTTCACCCTCGAGGAACGCGGGGTTCTGAAGCAGGAGCCCCACGCCTGCGACCGCTCGTACCAGCACACCGCGATGCACATCTGCCAGCCGGACAGCGTAGACGCATGGCTCACCTTCGCGTCGACTGCAGCAGCCGCGCCGGTGGACGTGGCGCACGCCATACGCACCTGGCGCGACGGCGCGGTCAGCTTCTGCAACCTGCACGGCAGAGCCCAGACGGGCTTCTTGAACCCGTACGATCAGCCCGAGGACAGTCTGCATGACGTGCCAAAAGACATTCGACTGTGCCGCGAGTTTGAACTGTGTCCCGAGATCAAGTTCCTGGTACAGGGCCGCGCGGTCGCGCACCGCAAAACCGTCACCGCGACGGGCATGCAGCGTCACGGCTTCGCGGACCTGCAGACATGCGGCCCGGCGGGCCACCTGCAGCCGGACGGCCGCTGTGCGGTGGACCACCTGGTCGTGCCCATGCTCGACTGGGTCTTCTCGTATCCCGACGGCCCCGTGGCCACGGCGCTGCCGCTCAACCCGGCGTACAGCGCCATCCAGCCACTGACAGAGCAATGGGGGCCCACAGCAATGCAGAACAAGCTCACCACGCTGCTGGTGCGGTGTCCACACGCGTTCGGGGGGCAGGTGGCGCGGTACAGGGAGTACATGCAGCGACTGGCGTTTGAGTACCCGGCGTCCGAGGCGACGAAGGTAGCGGCGTACGCCAACCGCCTGCTGCTACAGCTCTTTGGCATCGATATGTCCGGGGACGGCGTTCCGGGGGACACCACAGAGGACCGCCGCGGCTTCAACACCCTCGCAGGCTACAGGGAGCAGGCCGCGTGCGCCGAGTATGTGCTGGAGCGTCTCGATGCCGTGCAGGAACACAACCGCGCGCTGCAGGCATACACCGTAGAACAGCTGTGGGATCCCCCGGTGCCGGGGACCTCGCTGTACCTGTTCCGCGGCATGGCCGTCATCTACACACCGTTCGCCTGGTTCTGGCGCTGTGCCGTCGCCACGCGGAGCGTCGACGGCGGCGCGGAGACGCACTGGCTGCGCAAGCTCGAGGACACACTCGCCGACGTCAGCGCGGCCGACCTCGCGTGCCGCATGTTCACGGAACCCCCGAACCCCGAAGACCAGCCGGTCACAGAGTCTGTACAGGAGAAGCTACAGCGCAAGTCAGCGCTCTTTGACTTCGAGCCGATACTGGGGGGCAGACTGCTGACCGACATCGACGCAGTGCTGCAGTCGGGCCTCGACGCTCTGAAGATATCGATGTTCCCCGACACGTACTGCGTGGGGCCGTCGAGCGAACAATGCAACGAGCTTGTCCAATCGGAAGCAACAAACAGCATGTTCGCAGACGCGTGCCATTACAAGACTGGTCGGGACATCGCAGATGACATACAGACGCCGCCGTCCCGCGTCCATAACATACTGGTCGAGGCCCGACGCGCCATGCTCGGCGACGACTTCGGTAACGCATCGGACTTCTTTGAAGCTAATATCGACATGCTCACCGAGGGTGACTACCCCCTACAGCTCAACGACGACGTGGCAGCACTAGTGGACGCGACGCTCGAGTTTATCCCCCGCGTCACGTTCGTGAAGGCGAGAAAATGGCTCACAGATTATGAATATTTACTGGAAAACGACGTGCTACCCGATCCGTACATTCGAGGAGACGTTACATGCCCTGATTCGTTTTCATCACCCCGCGGCTCCACTACGGCACCACTGGACTTGGTCGAGCTGGCGGAGCCAGAATTCCACGTTCGCGCCGACAGCGACCTGCTGACGCATGCTGGCGTCATAAACGTCCGTTTCCTGAGTATGCAGCGGGCGCTTTACTTCCTCGTGCGCTACTTCGTGCTGGCCATTCGCACTGCAGGCTCCTTTCGCGCCGGGAGTATGCTCCCCTCCGAACGCAGCCAGGCGCAGATGTACGACCTGCTGACGGAAGGGGCCTGGAAGGACCACGTCAAAGCGGCGCTGTCCTACGCCGAGTTCATGGAAACCAAAAACTTCGAATGCAGCGACGACCGGGCCTTCAGGGCCCAGGTGGAAAGCAACGCACTGCACAGCAAGCTGCGGGCATGTGTCAGGGCCATGCAGGAGGAAACGGGCTGGCGGGTGTCGGCTGCCTCGACCGACACAGCGACCACCAACGCCAACGTGCTGCAGATCGCCGTGCCTGCTGCCGTGCTGCTGGAGGGCTTCCTGCCGTCGTTCATCGAGTCGGCGCAGGAGCGCTCGTATCTCGAGGAGCTCTTCCAGGCGGAGTGGGCCGACCGCGCGGACCCACAGCGTGCGGTGTGCAGCCTCTCCACCAGCGGCGCCCAGGTGCACAACCCGTACTGGGCAGGCATGTTCGACCGCGTGACTGGGTGCGACGTGCGGGCGCTCGGCGAGCCCAGCATCGGCCTGCGCACCGTCGACGGCACGTGCGCCACACTCGCGACAGACCAGGCCTGTGGCGAGCGATTCCCGCGCTTCGACGCGGCCCTGCACGGTCAACGGGGCATGCCCGGCGAATGCACGGAGATGTACGCGGCCGGACAGGTGTTCTCGCCGCCGCCCGCCTCCTCACTCGCCGCCTCAGAGACCCCGCTGTGCCAGCGCAGGGCCGCGCGCCCCGAGGAGTGCACGCGGCACCACGGAACCCTACTCAACAGCCGCGGATCGGCCGTGGGGGACCTCCGCTCCGTGCACAACATCACAGTGCACGCGGGGGTGTGGGCCGCGAACAACCCGGTGACGCGCGAGACGGACGCGCGCTTCGTGGGCACAGGCCGCACCGTGGGGGGTCTGCGGGTGCTGCGCTCGGACATCGCAGGCCACGCGCTGCTCTTTCGGATCACTGGCGACGGACAGATGCGCCTGCAGTGCCTGTACATGGACCGGGACGAACGCATGTGTGCGCAGGAGGCCGCGCCGTTGCTGGCGCGCAGCGTCGAGTACAGAACCTGGCAGGACACGCTGCTGCAGAAGCAGTGGCCGGAAGAGACCTTGGATCCCTCGTGGCGGTGCCCCCTGTCGTGGCTGGCGGCGTACAGCGACGTCGGAGATGTCGCGCGTCCCTTTGCGGCGCGCACCCCGAGTCCGCTGCGCAACAGGGCACGCTTCGCGCACATCACGGGAGACCGCAGGACGCACCCCACCGTGCACTCGTCGCGGCCGATGCTCTTCCTCACCACCGGGCGCTTTATCTCCGAAACGCGGGTGTGCACGGACCAGGACCCCTCTCTATGCCGCAGCAGTGATCATCTACAGGCGACGCTCGCCGAGCTGCGTGAGTGGAACCAGTATTACCGGGTGCAGTACGTGGAGACCAAGCAGTGTTTGCAGCTGCTGGACTGGCCACACCAGGACTACCAGATGGCCGATAACGCCATCAAGACCGGCAACGTCAGCGAGCAGCGGCCGTGCAACGTGTACGGACGCCTGCCCCGCTTCGCGATCAAGCGCAACCGACGCGCCCCCGCACCGGATGAGCTACCGCCGCCCGCGGCGGCGTTCTCACCGGCACACGCGTGCCGCATGGGGCGCCTGAGCCGCCTGGACCGCCTGCCGGTGGACGAGCAGCCCCCGGCACAGTACTGCCGCTCCGACGGTGAGACCCTGCGGTGCGAGGCATGGGCCAACTACACGCGCACGCAGACCGAGCAGCCCATCCGCGCGGCGAAGGCCGCGCCGCGCCGCGCTCAGCCCGCGACGCGGCGCCGCCGGCGCTGCCACGCCTGCGAGGACCACGCACAAGGAGGCTTCGTCGACCGGCGTGGCCGCAGCAGCATCCTCAACGCGTCGCGCCCGCAGCTGAGCGTGGGTGAGCCGATGGCGCTGCACCCGGCGCGCATGATCGCGGCCTTTCTGCGCAAGGCCGTGTGCCCGCAGGCGCACGGCGCGTGTCCGGCACTCTCAGAGTACCTGAGCGCCGACGGCGCCGGCGCGCAGGCCTTCCTCACGCGCTTGCTGCAGCCGCCGCCCGCCGTGAATCAGACGAGCGCCTCCGACGAGCAACTCTGGGCGCGGCCGTGGGGCTTCTGCGACCAGTCAGCTGGCCCGACGGCCTCGCAGGGGTGCGCGGGCACGCTCGCCAAGAGTGCGTGGCTCAACCACAGCACGCGCGCCCAGCAGTGCGCGGTCATGGTGACATCAGCCACGTCGAGGAAACCGGCTGCACTGGAGCTGTGCCTGCTGGACAGCACCACCGACGCCATGTGCCGCCACATGGCCGACTGGCGGCGACGAGTCGACGATATCGCCTGCCAGGCTGCGGGGCTGGCCGCGTGCCCGGAAACCGGCTTCTTCTACACACCGACGCAGTACTCGGTGGAGAACGCGCAGTTTGTGCACGAGACAGTGCGTAGCTTCTACGAGTCGCTTGGAGAGTGTGCGGCCACGGCGGGGGACGCCCAGACCGCCCAGAGCACCCAGGAGCTCATCAACAAGGAAACGCTGGAGCAGTGCGCCGCCCTGGCGCTCGCCCCCGTGCGGAAGGGTCTGCAACAGAGCCGCCAGATCGTGAGCATAGTCATCGAGATCCTGTTCTACGCGCTGCAGATCGGGATCGAATTCATGAACCTCCTCATCGCCGTCGTGAGCCTGTCGCTAGACGCGCTGCCGGTGGTCTTCACACGCATTGTCAAGTGGATCGGCCTACTGCTGATGTCCATCGGGCAGGTGTGGATGCAGATGGTCAACACGCTCTTCAAGATCCTCTTCTCCGATGGCATGCCGCGCGAACTCCTCGACATCATCCGCGCGCTCTGTGAGGCCATCAGCTGGCTGCACACGTACCTTGTCCAGAAAGGGGTGTGTGTCATACTCCAGTTCGTGATCGACGCATTCAACGCCATCGGCGACACCTTCGAGAAGATCCCGCTGGTGGGCAAGGCGGCCGCCACGCCCTTCCACGGGTGGGCGCAGATGCTGGCCGCCATCGACATCTGCGGCGAGCACGACTTCAACTGCGCCGCGCTCGAGACCCCGCAGACGGACACCCGGGCCAGCATCCTCACCTACCCCACGCGATGCTGGTCCACGTACACCACGTTCTTCGGCGACACCCAGTCGCTGTCGTGCTCGCCGGCCGACACGTGCGCCCGAACCATGGGCTCGACATCGGACCCGGTGATGTGCGGCGCATGCCCCCTGACCGACGTACAGAAGTTCGCGTGCGCGCCCGAGACCAAGTTGTGCACGTGCAGCGTGGCCAAAGTCACCGAGTCGCGGTGCCTGTCAAACGAAGAGTGCCGTGCCCCCGGCCGCAACTGCCGCTACCTGAACAGCGCCCTCGAGCCCGCAGCGGGCTCCATCGCGTGCAGCTCCTGCCAGACGCCGACCGTGTGCATGCTGCAGCCCGGCGAGAGCACCGGCACGTGCGCGTGCCCGTTGCGGCACATGGAGTTCGCGCGGTGTCGGCCGGACCAGCTCGGCCAGGACGTGTTCCCGGCCTTTGGCGAGCTGTGTCTCTTCTCGGGCACCCCCGGCACCGCGATGACGTACAGCGTCGTCGTGGAAGACGTCATGGCCCGGGCGTGCGACGACCTGCTGGCGGAGGGGGCCGTGTGCTCGGCGGCGGCGGGCACCGGATATCTGGTGCTCGGGCACGCCACGCACGGCCGGCGGCTGCTCGCCGACGACGACATCCACACGCTGTCGCCCCTCTGCACAGACGCGCTGGGCAACCCCGGCATGCCTGCCGTGCGCGCGGAGTGCGAGCGCGCCCACGCCACGTCGGTGCGCACGCTCCACGAGCTCGGGCTCTGGGGACGGGTGCCGCCGTGTGCGCTGTGCAGCGTCGAGGACGCGCTCGCGGCCCTCCGCGCGCACCCGCAGCTCGCCATGCGCGTGCTGCTGCAGCCGACGCACGTCGCCGCGGTGCTTCGGCGACACACGCCGGCGCGCCACGCGCTGGCCGCGTGGCGCACCGTGCAGGACTCGGCGCGCGTGCTGGCCCGCGACATGCAGGAGCTACTCGCCGGCCCGGACCTGCCGCCGCTGCTGCGCCGCCTCATGCGCGCGCTCAACACGACCACCGACGCCTGGCAGACCCTGCTCCGCAACGCGAGTTCGGACAGCGCAGCGCGCCCCGGCCGCCGCCTGCTGGGCCTCGCCAGCGTCAAGCGCGCGTTCGAGCAGATGATGGACACCGGCACCGCCTACAAGAACCAGCTCAACACGGGGTGGGACTACGTGTACCCCGACATGCTCTCCCCCGACCGCCAGTACAACCCCTGGATCGACAAGGTCTGGCCGCCGTTCAAGAAGATCGCCAGCCCCGACGACTCCTGCGTCTCGCTGGTCCTGCTGCTCGAGACGCTCAACTCCAGCACGCACGCCACGGCACAGGCGTACCGCCGACGCCCGCCCCTGCCCTCCGCCACGCTGCGCTGGCTCCGCGTGCGCGCGCACGACCTGCGCCCCGCCAGCTTCCCCACGGACCGCGACTGGCTGACCCGCGCCGCGCTGTGGGTCAGCCGGCAGCTCCTGCGGGTGCTCGGCGTCACGCCGGCGGGCATCTACAACCTGCTCGTGGCCGCGGCCCACGAGGTCCTCGACGCTGTGCACTGCGACTTCGAAGCGGTGCAGACGTGCTCGCGCTGGAACGTGCGCCTCATCAACGGCGGAATACTCATGGCGGCCGTGCAGGCCGCGGCCGTCTACGCGTGCTTCGCATGCGGCCTGCCGCTGCTCGGCGTCGCCAGCACCGCGCTCTACGTGCCGGCGGTGCTATGGACGTGCTACGGCTACTCGCCGGCCTGCGTGCCCCTCGTGCCGACCTGTCTCGTCCGCGACCTCGTGGACTCGCTCCAGCAGCTCATTCCGAGCTACATCGTGCTCCCCCCCAGCATGCTGCGCCCCCACTGCGCCATGACCGAGACCAGCCTGCTCGTGCACGACGACTGCATCGTGCCGTGCGACGAGCCCCCCTTCCTCTTCGACGACGCCGCCGCGGTCGTCGCGTGGGCCGCGGCCGAGCTCGGCGTCGTGCGCTGGGCCGACGCCGCGCTCGAGACCGTGCCGTGGGTCGACGCCACGGCCCTCCGCGCGCAACTGTGGCTCAAGCACGGCGTCGCCACGCACGGCGGCGGGGGCCTCGTGCTCGGCCACCGCATCTGCGCGGCCGTCTCCTCCTACAAGCTGCTGCCCTACCTGCTCCTCGCCGCGCTGCTGCTCGTGCTGCTCTTCGCCGTCGCGGCGCTGCTGCTCGACTTCGCGCTCGCCATCGGCGTCCTCGTCACGTCTGTCGCCGTGACAGTCTTCACTGAGTAGGGACTTGGTCATTTGTTTTATTTGTTTATTAAAAGCAATAAAAAGTACCACAATTTCAAGCTCGCGTGTTTTCACTGATCTTCATCAAGTGCAAGTGGGGAGTACTCACTGAAGCGTGCAAGTGGGGAGTAATCACCGAAGCGTGCAAGTGGGGAGTAATCACTGAAGTGATATCCCAATACTTCCATCAGCATTCTGAAGCAGCACGTGTGCCCAACCGCAGGGTGCTGCTGCATCTGCGAGTCTTCGAAGGTCCCGTGGACCTTCGAACCTGGCCATGCAACCTGGTATTGATTCCTGTTGATCAAGACAGTAGTACGCCATGTAACATGCATTCTGACAGTAGTACGCCATGTAGCATGAATTTTGATGCAGCACGTGTGCCCAACCGCAGGGTGCTGATGCATCTGCGAGTCTTGATTCCTGTTGATCAAGACAGTATTACGCCATGTAGCAAAAAATTCACTTTTCAGATCATGCTCTTGCATGTGCTGCATCTGCCAGTATTGAATCCTCATGATCGAGACATTATTACGCCATGTAGCAAAAAATTCACTTTTCAGATCATGCTCTTGCATGTACATAAAGGGGGTATGTTGCAAATCAAATATTCCCTTAAACCAGACTTCCTGAAATAAGAACATAGCATAGGCAGAAATTTGATACATTGAAGTTGGGGAATATGCTTCCATTGCTTCCATGACCTCACGTCGCGTTTCTGCAGGCAATACAATGCAGAAAATCATTAACATTGACCTATGCTGCTCCACCAGTGTATGCGACTTGAATATTTTTTTGAAATGTTCCTTAATGCTACCCATATTGCATTTACACTGATACATATCATGCAATTGGTCCCCATCGTCCCCATTGTCACTTAGAAGGCACCACCGCTTGCCAAATTTCACCAGGATGCCAGCATCCGGGTCTTTACTCTTGAAAAAATCCGCAAAAACAGAGTGCAGCACTGTGAAAAACCACAGGACTTTGATCCAAGACAGCATGTTATCGACAAACAGACCAGGCGACATGGTGTCTTTCGTCCAGAAGTTGACTCCTCACTGCCCATCCCCCGCTGCGTCTTATATACCGCACAAACCGCATCCCCCACGCCCTTCCGGCGCTTCTCCTCATGCTGCTCTTCGCCGTCGCGGCGCTGCTGCTCGACTTCGCCCTCGCCGTCGGCGTCCTCGTGACGTCCGTCGCCGTGACGGTCTTCACCGAGTAGGGACTTGGTCTTTTCTTGTAGTTGTTTGTTTGTTTATTCATAGTAAATCACAGGTAATCCTCGGCCAAGTTACTCGGCATCCGAAGCACCCCAAGACCAGATATACTCACCAGACTAGGCATCATACACAGGGTCAGGGAAAGCGTCTTCAAAAGCTTTTATAAACAAAAGAGCAACTTCTAAGGGGTCATCTTGGGCATGTAGTCCCGCCTGAATTTTTTCCGTCATGTCATAGAACACTTTCTTAGCGACACATTCACGGCACGGAGCCCAACCCTGCTCTTGCTGGTTCATCCGACACTGAACACATTCAGTTTCGTGAGATGACATCGGATCAGGCGCTGGAGCTACATCTGTAATCACGTCGGTCCTCTCATTTGACGTCATCGGACGTGTTTTAACCAATTTCGGAAATAAAGCAGACATCTCATGGTCAGTACGTTTTGGCATGACAATGCTGTCCTCTCCCCGACCCCTACGTCATCGTATATATCTTCGTATACAGTAAATGCGCCAGGCCCGGCCGGCGCCGTATTTACAAAGCACACGCCGCTGCCAATGCTGCGGTCGACACCCATGGCGTACAAGCTGCTGCTGATGCTGCTGGTCGTGGTGCAGGGCACCTGGCACAAGCCGCAGGTGGAGCACGGCTCCGTCGCGGGCATCTACCTGGCAGCCGTGTGCGTGCTCTTTGCCTGTCTGCTCCCGGCCACGGTCTTCAGCGTGCTGGACCGCGTGCAGACCGCGACGTTCCTGGCGCAGACGGCGGGCCAGCTGCTCGCCACCGCCGGCGGCATGCACTACCTCCTGCTCCACGACGACCCCGGCCACGCCGTGGTGCTCCTGCAGACGCTGCTGGCCCACGTCTTCTACTGCGTGGCCTCGACCGCGCACGAGCACAGGCACCGGCACGTGCTGCTGCACCGCCAGGGCGTCGTCGTCGTGTGCCTCGCCAGCATGGTCGCGTTTCCGCTGGCCCTCAGCCTGCGCTGCGCCGCGCACGCGGTCGACCTCCCGACCGCGATGCTGGTCATGTTCGCCGCCGAGGTCATGCACTGCCTTGTGGCGCTCGGCACGACCGTCGTCGCCTGCCTCGCCGGCATGTACGAGCAGTGCCTCGTGGGCGACTGACGCCGGAATAACTGCCCAGGTTCGTTTGAGATTCCATTTACCATGCTACATTACAACAAGTTGCATATTTAAGAATGTTTGGTGGTCATGTAGTCGACAAAGTCAATGTCAGCAGACCGAGTAGCATACAGCGCTAAGGACCTGGGTGTATTCACGCTTCTTACATGTATGCAAAATACACCGAAAGAACAGGAAACGAAAAGAGGAAGGGAATGGCATGCGATGAGAATGCATTCCGATCCACACCAAATCTTGATTGGTGGAATGACATCGTTTGCCTGGAACCAAAAAAAACGTACGTGCGACGTACAGTTTTCGCAAGCGGGCGTCAGTTGCTGTGAGGTACTGGCCACAATTCGTCGCGCTGCAGGTTCAAACGAATGGACCCTCACTACAGACGAAATAATGGGCGAATATGGTTTGCTTACAGTCAACGATAACCCCCCTCCTAAGTCAGTAATATTCAACGGTGAATATCAGGTGGAAATCAACAGTGGTGATTTTATTAAGATTATGGGAAACACATTCCAGTTCATGGTCAGGAGGCCGTGGGACCCAGAATTCGAAGATATGCCACGACCCGCATTCGTTTCAGAGGGAGTTCAGCCTGCGTGGGAGTCAGGCACTGGAAAACGCAAGCAGCCCGAGTGCGAGTTGTGATTAGCGAAAACGCAAGGAGCGCGACAAGTAATTAGCTATTGATAACTCCATTTCGGAATAAATGTAAATGTACACAACCCGACATTGCACTGGCTGATGTGCAGACCACGTCGAACCCCGTCCGGCACTGAGGTTCCCGCCCGAACCTATTTTTGTTGACACCGCATTTTCGCTCCGATTTGATTTTTCAACGAACCACATTCTATTAGCGAACCACTATTATAAGGGGGGATTTACATCCGTTCGGTGGGTGTTCTGCATTTTGATATTTATATTTTAATTGTTAATTATTAATTGATTAATTAGCAATTAAATTTATACCTTAAATTTTGTAAAGTTAAGGTGTAAATTTAATTGACTATTAATCAATTAAAAATTAAAATATATATATATTTCAAAAAGTAGTGGAGGGGGGGGTGCCCCCCCCTGCATTTTAATACTAAATTTTAGTCAACTTTTCCTATACAAAAACACCGGACACGATTCCCGCATGGACATTTCCGTTTTGCAACCGGCGAACTCCGCGGCACAAACAACGCCAAATTTACGATATATATAGTTACGGTACATAAGTTTTCATTTTTCCTTCGGTCGCAACAAAGCGCGCACGCCACTTTGTGTGTTCGCGAAGACAAAGCGCGCACGCCATGCTGCAGCAGGAGTGTGTGCGCCCGTTCACAAAGAACGTCTGTAAGTGTGAGCAGTGCCAGCTCAAGCCGTGCTCGCACGCGCTGTGTGTGGAGGCGAGACGGGGCGCGACTGCTGCAGATAAGCTCCTCGAGTTCGCCAAAAACGCATGCTGCTGCCGCACACTCTTCGACAAGTCGGCGCGCACGTACTACGGCGACCGTCGCGTGTGCTTTCCATGCAAAGAAGCGATTGAGGCGAAGCACGGAGCGCGCTGCTGCTGGTGGCAGTGGTCCAATGTGGCCGACGATGCGACGACTGCTGAGTTGGCTGCGAGCGCATACCGCACGGAGATCATGCCGAAAGGGCTTCTAGACGATGACAATGGGCTTGTGCACAGCACTGGGGCTGTGTACAGCACACCGGGTCCTGGCCCGATGTCCTACGTCTGCAGGAAGTGTGCGTCGACGGTGAGGAAGCGCCCGCGCGAATACGAAAACGGGACGGAGCCACACGACTGGTGGTGGTGCGCGGATTGCAGGAAGACAGTACCAAAGCCTTCCGCTTTTGAAACTCGCCGCGCGAAGGCTGCGAAGGGTTCTGCAAGCATCACACTCTTCATGAAGAAATGAAGTTTCCAGTGTGAATAAAGCATCACACTCTCTATGAAGAAATTAAATTTCCAGTGCCAATAAAGCATCACAATCTTTATGAACAAATGAAATTTCCAGTGTCAACCGAATTCGAGAGAACTGTCTATTAGGACACGACGTGATTATATATCGCTAGCGACACCTCATGAACGAGGTACTCGAAGCATATAGTAGACAAGTGGACTGTTGAGTGTCCGATGGACATCGAGAAGATGCACCGCGGCCTCATTGCACGACTCGGCAGTGGGTGTGTGCACAACGAGACTATTAATTATCGCGCGAACGAACTATGCACAGCGTCTTATGAGAGTTTGAGGCGCTCGCTACAAAGAAAACTGCGTGGAGATGCGTCCACAAAATCACATACCGCGTATTTGCAAAACGGATACTGTCTCTATTGCAATGACAATCAGGTGACACTGGTACAATACAGACTCGAAATGGACACAAAAGACAATGTTAAAAGACTGTGAGCGGGGATTTGCATGCCAGTTGCCGTGTGTGACATATAAAGGACAAACACTACACACTGTAGTAGCCTGTAGGTAATTCGAAGGCATGCAGGGGGGAATACCACTCGACACCTTGTATATGTTCTTAATGTATATGAGCGACATGTTGGTGAATATTCCGCCCGTTGTTATGCGGTGTGTGGTTGTGACAGCTCTCGAGGATATATACAGCCACAGTGACTCGTGGTGGGATGCGCTACTGTATCTGCTCTCAGGATACGGCGTTATATGCCTGATCTTGGAATGGATCTTTTACGTCACGACTAAACCCATCTTGTTCGATGAAGATACCTCCGGTGCACACGACAACCGGCCTCCCATCGAGGAAAAGGCCTCCGCTTTCAGGTTTTGGCTGTGGACATGGAATTATCCTATTGCTAGAGTGAGTGTACCCGTGGTGGTACAATGTTTGTCGTACGTGATACATGTGGTGATGGGTGTATATGATGCCGTGATCGGTATATCAACTCGAACCGTTGATACTATCGTGAAGGGCACGACAACTGTTAAGGTTGTCGTATCAAATGTCTCCACAGCGTTAATCGTGATTCTAGTAAGCGTGGTAGCAGTTGATTGTTTTTTAGGGCATCAGGCACGTCAAGGCAATGGTCAAGTGCCGTGGAGTTTAAGGACGTGGTTTAATGCGAGGAGTGATCCTCAAACTGTGCCGGTAAGATCAGTGATCGAGTGGTGTATCGCGACATTCATGACATTATGGACCGGTGCTCCGGTCGCGTATATTTACGATTTTCTAAAGATCGTATGGGCGATGAAAAGGGATATGGTTGGAGAGTAACTTTATGTGAAAGTTACCTCACGATACATGCAAAACGACACAATAAAAATAACAAATACAACGCGCCATGTGTTGCTATTTATTGGATCGAATGTCAGAGCTGTGCGTGTGTTCATCTGCGGCACGTGTACCGGCGCCCTGCGTCGAAGTAATACACGAGCTCAGCCAAATTGTGCACCATGTGTTGTTCATGTGCTGGTGGACGGTGCGCAGGGCAGAGAACGAGGGTATGAGCGAGCCCGAGCTCGTCGTCCAGGACCTCGATCGGTGGCGCGCTCGTGTTGCGTTGACAGATTCTACACTGTGTGGTCATGGCAATACGACGCGGAGGCTCGTCCAAGTTGACACACCTGTCTATCGAAGACGACCCGACTTGCCAGTTGTGCACCTGCAAGCAGACATGGCAATAATAGAAGGTGTTTGTGTGTATGCGTACAAAGCGGCCAGCCATCTGGATCTTGAGTAAGGCCTCGTGATGACCACACTGCGCACATGACACACGGTTGCCGCGCACCCGCATCTTGGCGCACGTGATACCCTTGGGTGTACCGTCCTGGCACTTCAAGCAGTAGTACAGGAAGGTGCTCTGGTACACAGCGCGCGTGTTGTGACTTGCGAGTGCTACGATAGCCTGCGCCTGTGTGCGCTGCAAGTTGTATGGCATAGGGAACACGTCGATGAGTCGTTGGAAACGGACGATATCGAGGGCCTCCTCCGGCGCAACACTCGGATCGTAGCACTGCACGTGCATGGCGCTCTGCATGCGCGGCATGTGCATACTGCGCATCGCTGTGAGTGTGCTGTACTTGTACGCCGTCGCCTGGTTATGCTTCTGCACACAGCGACTTTTGCCCTTGCAGAGTCGGTTGCACTTGTCGATACTCGTCTGCGCCTTTGCGTTCACCAGGGCAATGTCAATACTCGCGTCCTGCAGTGCGAGCTGCCGGAAGTTGTCGACTATGACTGTAAACTGCTTGAACACGTGCTGCACCCCGGCGTTCAGGCCCAGGATGCGGTCCATAAACAACAGCTCCGTGGGCATGAATCTGGTAATGAACCACACAAAGTATTCGATAATCGACAGGCGAAGCATGCTCATGTGCGTTCTACAGAACACGAACATGTCCTGCGCGCTTCCGCCGTGCATGAGCTGCCAGAACAACCAGAACAAGCGCACACGGTTGCTCCATGTACACTTGCGCTGAGCGTGCTCGTACGCGCCGAGACACATGGCCGCCATGAACTGCACCATCGCCTGCAGTTCGTACACGGTGAGGGTGTGCATATCGGGGAAGTTGAGCCGGTTGTGTTTGATATACGGGAGACAGTACTGCACAATCTTGGTCATGACCGACTTGGAGCCTACCTGTCCGACCACAATCTCGCGGATCACTGCACCCATGTCGTACGTGGGCGTCCACGAGAGGTCAGTGGGCAGACGCAGAAGCTCGATGGGCACCCCCGCCATTTCACCCGAGCCCAGGAGAGCCACGGCGAACAGATACGAGTCCAACTCGCGCTGCGCGGCACGCCTCAGCGCAGGGTCACTGCTCTGCTGTATCTCTCGAAGCAGATTCTGCAGATACACGCGCAAATCCTCGTCGGGCACAGCGCTCAGTTCGTAATCTCGGTCCAGCCCCACCACGCTGCTTTGTCGGAAGATGCCGTCCCGACAGAGCGTCGCCTTGTCGCAATGTCGCGTGGTGGGGCTCATCCAAAATCCTCCATGTAAACGCCGTGCTGACGGATGTGCCTGAGGCCACCCACGACCTCTACGGAGTACCTGTTGCGCTGATGGGCCACGATAGGCAACGGCATGCAATGCTGCGGCCCGTTCACGGGACAGCACAACATGGCCGACGGGTGGTACTCGCCGGGCTCGTTGCACAAGTTGCCGTGCTTCTGGATCACAGCATTGATGCGCTCACCGTTGTATAGGGTCTTGTAGAACAGCAGCGTCGTAGTCTTGCGCAGACATAGCACGCACATGCCGGCGGCTGATGACGCCACGTCCGGAAGTTGGAACTGCACACCTACAAAGGCCTGGCTGTCGTCGATGAGCATACACTCGCACTTGACACCGCACACGCACGGTTGCTCGTCTTTGTTTTTACACTCTCGCATGTATCGCTCTTCGTACACACGCGATACAACCGGCACCCTGTGGGCCGCGCTCGTTTCGGGCTCGCGAAGCATGTCCGCCAGCGATAGCTCTCGCATCACGTCAACGCTAGTCTCTAACACGTCCTGCGCGTCCTCGGGGGCGTCTGCCATAAAGCCCGCGATTGCCAGCTGGATCTGATTTACCGACGTGGGCTTGTGCTTCACGGCGCGGCGCAACCGCTTGGCGGGCGGTGCATTCTCCGCGCCCTTCCGCTTACTGCACTGCCACTTGGCGGGAAATGCGGCCGCTTGCATATTATGGACGCGACACCAGACAGCAGTAGTAGCATGAAATGTGAGTTTATTTTTGCGCTTGTACACTCGCAGCGTCTGATTCTCCGTCCAGCTGCGCCTCCAGCTGCGCCTCCAGCTGCGCCTCCAGCTGCGCCTCCAGCTGCGCCTCCAGCTGCGCCTCCAGCTGCGCCTCCAGCTGCGCCTCCAGCTGCGCCTCCAGCTGCGTCTCCAGCTGCGTCTCTAGTTGCGCCTCCACCGGCGCCTCCACCGGCGCCTGCACCGGCGCCCCCAACTGCGTCTCCAGCTGCGTCTCCAGCTGCGTCTCCAGCTGCGTCTCCAGCTGCGTCTCTAGTTGCGCCTCCACCGGCGCCTCCACCGGCGCCTGCACCGGCGCCCCCAACTGCGTCTCCAGCGCCGCCTGCAGTGACCGCGGCACACCCCCGGGCGCCCTCTGCTCCGCATTCGCCACCATCACCATGGCGTGTCGGAAGCTCTGCCTCGCAATGATCACTGAGGTATGCAGCAAGTGCATGACGCGGTCGCACAGCGTCTCATGCGATATGGCCGCGAGCGCCGGTGTGCGTCGCAGCTCGCGGACGACCGCGTATATCACGTGACTGGGTTCGGCCTTCACGGCCGCGTGCGACAAGCTGCACACGTACACACACAGCCCGGTGTCCGTTTTCGGGCACGTCTGTGTGAGGTTCAAGTCCATCACGTGCAGCAGCGCGTCGTGGACACACTCGAGCTGTCGCTTCGTCATGTACCGGTACGGCATGACAAGGTCCGGTTTATGACGGAAGGGCGCAAAGCCCTCCTCGGTCCACACGAGCGCGACCTCGTCCGTGAGCATGTGACTCGCCACCGTAAACAGCGCGGCCACGTCCTGGGCACACTGCACCATACGGTTCAGCACATGCTCGACGTTTGCCGCGTCGTACAGACAGTCACGCACTGCCAACACATGGCTGTCGAGCACTTTCGATATTGACGGAACGCTTACGCAGCCTCAGTGTAGCTTGTTTTTATTTTTTTGTTGGACGGCACGGGTGCATGTAAACGCAGCAGCGAGAAAAACAAAAGGCGCCAGTCCCACGGTCGGTGCACTGCAGCGGTGCTGGCTGTCACGTCCGTCTTGATACTCTTGTACTGCGTCGCCGCCGGCTGCTTGCTGCACGGACGCACTGCCACACCCCCTCTCCGCGCAGCCGCCTCTGGCTGTGGTCTATACCCGCCAGCGGGCGCACAGTCGAAATCCGTAGTCACCACGAGCAGTTCGTCAGACCCCGCGGGCGCACTGTCGAAACCCCGACGCACCACGAACAGCTTACCAGACCTCATTATGGAGAGCGCTTTTTTATGACGACTGCCAAACGTAGACCTCGACACTGCTCAAGAACGACTCGTTGTTTACAGTACTGGGCCGTATTTACAGGGCCACGGGCAAGGGGAACGAGCGGGCTGGGCAGTGCGCTGAACGCAGTGATGCGCACCCGCGTGCCGGCGGCGGCGCTCAGCCAGTGCGCCGAGGCCGACCGTGTGCTGGTGGAGAACGTGCTGATCCTGGCACAGGAGATGCTCCCGCTGCTCGACGTCGCGGCGTGCAGCATAGACCCCAAGCACGGACACTACCGCATCCAGGTGCCGGTGTCGGCGCAGACGCGCGTCGGCCTGCGCGAGCTGCGCGCCATAGAGGCGTACTCGCCGGCCCGCGTGACGGGCGTCGCGGTGCAGACGGGTGGGGCCGTCGGCACGCTGTGCATCGATATCACGGACCAGAACTGCCCCATCACCTGCACCGAGCTCGACGTCGTGCGCATCTGCAAGAAGCGGCGCTTCCTGCGGGGGTGAAATCGTTTTGGGAGTTGCACTATAATCAAATCACTCAATTCGATATAATGGCTCGACGTCGTGCGCATCTGCAAGAAGCGGCGCTTCCTGCGGGGGAGATGTAGTGTAATAAACAACAGACGATACATACTACAACACAGGGCATGCGCTTGCCCGTTTACATGAGAAAAAAATCCATTCGCACGAAAGCACTATATAGTTGTGCTTATAGGGGTGTCTGTGTGGTCTTGTGTGTGCTCGTGGTGTGCACGGTTCTGATACAGTTACATTTTCTACACTACAGTTTAACCTTGGATGCGTTTGTGCAGTGCAGACACGCAGTGCAATGTGTGCATTCCCCCAACCAGATGCACTGTGTACAAAAAGAGTCTGAACAATCGAAACAATCGCCCCCCAAGTACGCACTGGCGTCTCTCCTAGTGGTGGTGCCTGGGGAACCTGTAGAAACCTATATTCGACATTCAAGTGTCCATGCATACTCTGCCCGCAGCACAGGCAAGCTTCCATGTTCCGTGGATTTGGTCTTACTGACCGTGGGTGACCTCAGCATATCACAGCGCACTCGTTTGCAGCAGGCGGGGTGGAATGTGCTCGTGGTGCCAACCATCGCCCCTCCAGACTTGGTCATGAAAAGTTTGCAAATCACACATCGTTGGTACCATATGTTCACAAAATTGCATTTTTTCAATATGACAGCATACGACGCGGTGCTGTACATGGACTCAGATATGTTGGTCGTGGGGGACATAGCAGACATGATTCCATATTACCACAAACAAATGACATTACACGAGGTTCCTTTGGCTTGGGTGATGGACCCTTACATTGACGACACACACAACTCAGGAGTCATGCTCATCAGACCTTCGACTGAACTGACAAATGATATGATGCACGCCGCTCATACCCGCACCTTCATAGCAAACTGGGGTGATCAGGGATTTATTAACATGTATTTTAAGAACAACACAGTTGATATTCCCCTCAAATACAATGCCATGCCTTTTTTCTGGGACCACATATTCAAGAACGAACCATACATCTGGCTTCTGGGAAACGACATTCGCATACTTCACTTTACCATTATTAAACCCAAACATGTGGGTGACTGGGAGGAGGATTGCAAGAGGAAACGCGTCACATATCTGTGTCGTAAGTGGTCTATGGCCTACGAACGTGTGGAATTATTGCAAGCAGAGTCAATATAAAGTCATACACAGACACCGTGAATCATATGTTTTGTTTGGTGGTTTAATAAAATGAAGAGTGCTCATATTGGCCAAAAAATAAGCCAGAGCATAGAGCCCCCGCAGCCGCAGCACGAGCTGCAGCGTGCTCTCCTTCTGGATGTTGTAGTCGCCGAGCGCAGAGACACTAAGGAACGTTACCTCGCTGATTCTTCGAAACACCCCTGCTGGTGTGCTTGAGACGGGCTTCCATGTGGCGTCTCTCCGCAGCAACGGCAGCAGCATCCCTGCGACTGTGCACGGCAGCAGCTTCGGGACTGCGCACGGGACTGCGCACGGCAGCAGCCCCGGGACTACACACGGGACTGCGCACGGCAGCAGCCCCGGGTCTGTCCACGGCAGTCCCGGGACCATCTCCCCGATTCTGCGAAACACGCGGGGTGGTGTTCCTGAGGAGGGCTCTACCCGCGCGGGCCTGCGCAGCATCACCCGCGAGACTGCCCACGACACGAGCACCCACGGCACTCTCCACCCCACGAGCAGCCACGGGACTGTCCACGACAGCACCAGTCACGGAAACGGCAGCACGTGAATTAGATTCATTAATCGACTGCAGCTTCGCCATCTTGGTATCATCTTCGAATTTCTGGTCTTCTGACTGCTTAATCGCCATCGTGATATCCTCTCGGAAGTTCTCGTCTTGTGCCAGGGTCTGTATCGACCCATCAATGGCAAGCTCGAGACCAGTACGTTTGTCAGAAGACATTGCGATGTCAATATAACTGCACTCAAAACACCAACTCGTAAATAGTTATCTTCGTCGAGCACGACACCTTCAACGAGCACCCCCGCATCCACAGCACGAGACGCCGGATAATGTGAGCTATGCATAATTTAATCAAAAACAATTATAACATAGGGGAAGCGCTTGACGCATACACATGAGAAAACCCCCTTGCATATGAAAATGCAACAACTGCATAACCCCAAAAATGCATCAACTCCATTTGTGTGTATGTGCAGTGTTGCGTGTGTTGTACTGTACACCGTTATGCTGCAGTCGCATCTCCGACCAATCCAACTTACCCTACCACGACGTCAGGTTATTCAGCACCACCCCGCAGCCGCAGCACGAGGTGTAGCGTGCTCTCCTTCTGGATGTTGTAGTCGTCGAGCGTGCGCCCGTCCTCGAGCTGCTTACCGGCGAAGATGAGGCGCTGTTGGTCGGGTGGGATGCCCTCCTTGTCCTGGATCTTGCTCTTGACCATGTCGATGGTGTCACTAGACTCGACTTCCAGCGTGATCGTCTTTCCCGTCAGCGTCTTGACAAAAACCTGCGTTGACCGCGCGTGCTCGCGCCTTTATACACACTCGACGCTTTGCGCACAAGTCTGCTCGCCCGCCTTGTACACTGCGGCAGCTATATTGCGCACATGCAACACCCTCTCCGACCCACCGACTGTAGATGTGAGCTGATCAATAACACAAGACATCATCGGAAGCATCGCGACTCTCCACTCGAGAGCCTTGAGTAAGTACGCCTCTGCCGTGCGCAGCAAGCGAGTCTGCCAGCAGCCGTCGAACTTACAGAACATAGAAAATGCACCGTGGACATGCGCGCAATTTTTGGCAATCACGCGTAGATGGGAGAAGCCGAATGTACACGCAGTCTCTGAAAGCTTATACGCCAAGCCGACGCATGTCAATGCCATTGTCTCTGTGCGCAGACAGTCGAACTCGAGGAACGGCTTGTCAACTACAGCGAACCACAACAACATGGCATGCGCCAAAGTGGGGTCCGACATTGCAGACGTCGCGCTGCCCTTCATGTGCAGATAGAAGCTGCCGATGAGCTCCACGCCATATTCGGGCATGGACTGACGACTGGCATCCTCGCCACGTACAGGTTCCGTCAACTCTTCATCACACAGGAGCATCGCGAGCGAAGCGTCGTCCTGCGGGGAATCCAAGCGATCGCCACGTACAGGTTCCGTCAACTCTTCATCACACAGGAGCAGCGCGAGCGAAGCGTCGTCCTGGGGGGAATCCAAGCGATCGCCCGACGCCATGTCCACCGCGTCGGCGCGCTGTGGCGTATCTGTCCTTGCGCGCTTATGAGGTGGCGGCACCTCCGAGTGCTGTTCGGGGAAAAGCAGCGTTCGCCCTGCCAACGTGCGTTCCTTGTTCATTCCCTGTTTCACACGGAGAGGGTCGTGGGGGCGAGCATTGACCGCTCGCAAGGAGACCGTGGGAGATCCCGTGGACATCGTTGAAATCTGGAAAGTTTTTCGTTGGGACTGAAGATTCTCTTTTATAGAGGGAAAAAACGCATACCTGAATTATAGTATTTGCCCGTGTTTGTGCCCGCACGGTCTGCAAAAACGGAGATCCCCGCCCGGTTCGCGAAAACGGAGATCCCCGCCCGGTTCGCGAAAACGGAGATCCCCGCCCGGTTCGCGAAAATGGAAATACATCCTGTTCTAAATCCGACTAAAGTAGTTGACTAAAAAATAGTATCAAAATTCAGGGGGGATTTACCTCCGTTCGGTGACTGTTCTACATTTTGATATTTATATTTTAATTGTTAATTAATAATTGTTAATTACCAATTAAATTTATACCTTAATTTTAAGGTGTAAATTTAATTGACTATTAATCAATTAAAAAAAAATATATATGTATATTGAAAATAGAAGGAGGGGGGGGGGGCGCCCCCCTGGATTTCAATACTAATTTTAGTCAACTATTGCCAGTACAAAATTTGCTCGTGTTTGTGCATGTGTTTAGTTAAGTCCAGAGAATTCAACGCGAACTTTTTTGAGAGCCACCCACAGTTGCCATGCCCGCCGTACAGGTCAAGGATGGGAAGGACTCGCTCTCTGTTGTTGTGCGCGCTCCGCTAGAAGAGACTGTTGGGTTCGAAGCCGGCACAATTGTAGTGCGCGAGTGCTTGTTTGCAAGGGGGAGAACTGTCTCTGATATCCCGCACCTACTCGTTGTGCGGTTGGCATGCAAGCAGTGGTGTGCTGATCTCGTCGATTATGTCCCTGAATGGATAGACTTGGCGAGCTGCTACTTCGCGAAGAAGAGGCGCAGGAAAGACCGACTTGACAGACTGAACAACAAGAGGCGTTTTGGACATTTTTAATGATTGCGAATTGATTTATACTTTAAAGCAATAAAGAACTTTCTGTATGTGGCAGTGTGTTGTCTCGTCTGTATTTAACAGTGTGTGTGGACGGACAATGCCTGGTGGCGCGAGACGACTACACCCGTTGACCAGCTCTGGGATATTGATCTGTGGTTGGGTAGGTCTTGTCTGCATGCTGTGCCCTGTGCGCGGGGAAGGCGTGCTTGTCACTGTCGACACGCAGAGCATGAGCGCGATGGAGGAACTGACGCGCAAGGTCGACGAGGCCTCTGCGACGACAGAGGAGCAGGGCACGCGAGTGCTGCTGGGCGCCATTGAGGCGACGATGAGCCGCGTGGTGGACTCGGACAGTCTGTCAGTGGTGACGCGGCCGGTTGCCGTGCCAACAATGAGCTTGCTCGACGGTGTGCGCTTCGACGCCGACGCGCGCGTCTGGCAGATGCGCTACCGCACCACGCGCATGGACCCGCTACAGGAGCTCAACAACTTCGGGCGTGTGTTGTATCTCAGCAAGGCCGGAAACATGGGACGCGGTGACCCCGGCAACCCCTGCCTGGCCGAGGGGGTCACGGACAAGACGTGTGTCGCGGAGTTTAACGCGAGGTACTTCACGCCTGCCAACACCAATGACAAAGGAGACCGTCTGACCGGGCAGCTACAGTCTATGGCACCAACTGCAGTCGCGGACGGCGCCACTGTCACCGTGGAGGACGTAGAGAACAGTCTGGAGCAGACGATCACCGTCCACATCCCGCATGCGCTGATGCGCAGCCATCTGGCATCGGAAGAGGTGTTCGAGTCGGACCTCTGGGGGGCGCAGAAGCGCTACAGTTTCGGCATTGGTATGCTTTTTCTGGCAGCACAGGGCGGCCGTCACGTGGTCATCAGCGACGTGTTCACCGTGATCGAGAGCAGTGCGCAGAAGCTGACGGTGTCCGCAGAAAACTCGTACTCGGTGGCGACCTTTGCGGAGTTCTTCACGAGCGTGGTCACGAAGCCGGAGCTTGGCAACTTCCGCACTGTCAGCATCACGTACGTGCTGAAGGCGGGCGAGCACCTGAGAGATATTGACATGGCCATACGACCTAATGGAGGAACTGTCGGGGATTGGCGACAGTTGGACGATCAACAGTGCGCAGCGGCGCAGGATGTGCTGCTCGGGGGTCTGCAGGCGTGTCTGGGCGCCAAGTACATGTGTCGGCCAGAGATCATCTTGGTCGGGGACGGCGACTCGGCCGTGGAATGGGTCCGTGTGCTGTACCCGGTGCCGGCGGACATGCAGTCGTCGGTCGACGTGAACACGCTCGTGCGGACCTCCAACGCCGCCAACCGAACTGTGCTCTCGACCGTCGACTTCACGACGCTGGGCGAGTCCGAGCAGGCGTGTAAGGACGCTGTAGTCAGCACGTTCGACCCTACAGACTATGTTACAGTCAGTCTGTACCGCGGCAGCGCTTTGTCGCCGGAGGTCGTCGACGCGCGCCGCGGTATCCAGGTGCAGAACGAGACTGTGCTGCTGTCGTCCGCTATGAGCATGGCCGACTCGATGCTCACAGTGGTGCTACATCCCAAGAACGGACACGAGGACTACTTCGAAAGTGGTGTCGAGCAGATGCGTCTGGACCAGGTGTACATGTCGCACGCGCTCGTGGGCGTGACGCTGCCTACGACCGTGGAGAACACCATGACCACCGGCGCATCTGGCCGGGCGAGCATGTTGCTCAGCAGCGGCCTTCTGGCCACGTGTCCTATGATGAGTGGCGACGTCCTGGACAACAAAGACGCGCAGTGCGTTACCACGCACGACTGGGACCTTGCGCCGCTGTCACGCAGCAACGGTGCTCGTGCAACCTACTTCGTGCACGAGGTCACAGCCGATGCCGATGCCGCACACACGCAGTGGCTCAAGGACAACGTGGTGGGGTCGAGTGAGTCAGCGGGCGACGCCGCCGCACACCTGCTATCAACCGCACGAAGTCGTCTTATGACACACGGCCGGGTGTACTGGATCCTGCCCCTGATGTACTGGCCAGACCAATCACCGATAGGCTTGGTCGACACCACCATCATCAGCCTCGCGTGGTCGGTGGCTGGTGGCTCCACACAGGCGCCGGCCCGCCGTCTGCTCGAGGCCGCGCCGACCACGTCAACTCCGACGGCACACGCGGCGGCGACGGTGGCCTCCGTGGTCGCGCAGATGCAGCTGGCGGCGCAGGAGTGGCTGGCGCTGGCGACGCCGGTGGATCCCCTGCCCCCGCCCCAGTTCGACGTTTTGAAGGTGCCCCCCACGCCGCCTGCCAAGTCGAAAGAGTCGCTGCCGCTGGTCGAGCAGGTCACGTCCCAGCCGCCAGTCAAGCGGCCGGGAAAGCCGCCTGTGGAGGCCACGCCGCTCGAGCCCCCGCCCGAGGCCGAGCCCGCGCCCGAGGCCGAGCCCGCGCCCGAGGTCAAGCCCTCGCCCAAGCCTGAGGTCAAGCCCTCGCCCAAGCCCGAGGTCAAGCCCGAGGCCAAGCCCTCGCCCAAGCACGAGGCCAAGCCCTCGCCCAAGCCCGAGGCCAAGCCCTCGCCCAAGCCCGAGGCCAAGCCCTCGCCCAAGCCCGAGGCCAAGCCCTCGCCCAAGCCCGCGCACAAGCCCC
>Ga0222715_10000548_pt1 | contig 37416 bp, 26 predicted proteins | sample C33_9DmetaG_FD_165056 | JGI IMG/M metagenome (GOLD analysis project Ga0222715, IMG submission 165056) | Estuarine water microbial communities from San Francisco Bay, California, United States - C33_9D | ecosystem: Environmental > Aquatic > Marine > Unclassified | place: USA: California...
AAGGTCAACAAGGCCAGCAAGGTCAACAAGGCCAGCAAGGTCAACAGGGCCAGCAAGGTCAACAAGGCCAGCAAGGTCAACAAGGCCAGCAAGGTCAACAAGGCCAGCAAGGTCAACAAGGCCAGCAAGGTCAACAAGGCCAGCAGCAAGACAACGGACAAGGTCAACAACAGCAAGGCGGCGAACAAGGCGGCCAGCAAGGTGACCAGACCAGCCAAGACCAAAACGGTCAGAACCAGAACGGTCAGAACGAGCAACAGCAAGGTCAGACGCAGAACGGACAACAAGGTCAACAAGGCCAACAATCCGAACAGCAACAAGGTCAGCAGCTTGACAACCAAGCAGAGAACGGCGAGAACGACAACGACGGCGACGGTATCCCCAACGATGTGGATAACGACGACGACAACGACGGAATCCCCGACTCAGTAGATGATTCCCCAATGGATCACGACAACGACGGCATCGATGATGCTGAAGATGACGATGATGACGGCGACGGAATTAACGACAGCGAGGAAGTCAATGACGGCGACCCCAACACCAACATCTACGACCACGACAACGACGGAATTTCCGACGCTGTTGACCTCGACATCGACAACGATGGTATTGACAACCGCAATGACATTGGCGACATGGGCGAAGATTTGTCCCGAGACCACGACAACGATGGTCTCAACGACGCTGACGATGCAGACGACGACAACGACGACATCTTGGATGTTGACGAAGCCGACGGTGCAACCGGCAGTTACCGCTACGACCATGACAACGATGGCATCTGGGATCTTACTGACAACGATGACGACAACGACGGTCTTATGGACTGGTTTGAAGTCAACGATGGCAACGATCTTACGGGTCAATTTGACGCTGATAACGACGGTCTCGACGATAACGAGGACGCTGACGACGATAACGACGGCATCCTTGACATCTACGAATTCTGAAGTTAGCACACGCAACGTCTGTCAAAGAACCGACTTTGTCGGGTACAACAGACTTCCTGGGGTTACGACCCCGGGAGGTCTCTCTCCTCCTCTTTTCTGTGCGCTTTGAAGCTGTACAGCAGTTTCTTTTGCAAGTGATACGCAGACCTCTTGGTGATACGCAAGTACTCGTATCCACCATGCCTTTCAAATAGGGTATTTCGGTGGGCAATTGATTACGAGGTGCCCGTATGCTATCTAAACAACGAAAAGAAACCATCCAAGAACGCCAACAACTCTCAATGGCATTTATTCTTGTATTTTTGATGCTCGCCAGCAGTCTCCTTGCTATTGTTCAAGGCATGACTGAAACCCAAGATTCCCCAACCCAATCCCGAATGGTCCAGGGTGGAAGCGTGGACATGGTCCCCGCTCAATCCACAGACCAAGGTGGCCAAGGTGGCTGGGAAGGAAATCACGATGGTGGATTTTCTCTAGCCCACGAGGCTCTCATGGACATGATGTGGTCTGACCCTGGCGTCTCGTCAGGAGTGATCATGGACCTTTCAGTTCTCGAATCTGTCATCCCAGCATATGCACCTATGCTTGAGGAAACCAATGCTGGTGACCACGACAACGACGGTATTGACGATTTGAATGACCTTGACGATGACAACGACGGTATTTACGACCTCCTCGAGCGATTTGACGGGTGCTACGGTACCGACCCCTACGATCACGACAACGACGGTATCCTTGATGTCGATGACTGGGACGATGACAACGACGGTATTCTTGAGGGGCCCATTGATTACGATGCCCTTGAAGCGCAAGGACTTGATCCTCGCAACGTCTCAACCGACCGCTACCTCGATCCAAGCATTGAGCATCCTTACGATGACATAGGATTGATCGGCAACTTCTACCTCGCCGATCAAAACCCAATGGACCACGACAATGATGGCGTGACTGATGAAGACAGTGACGGCACTGGAGCTGGCCGTTATGATGAAGACGATGACAACGACGGTAGAATCGACCAATTTACTTGGCCGTGCGACCTTGATTCTGATGGCATCCCTGATTACTTTGACACCGACGACGACAATGACGGTACGCCGGATGTTGTTGACGAGCACCCTTATGATGCCAGTAAAACAGGCACCATGACTGCCGCAGCAGCGGCAAGCGGCACTGACGATTTGGAATACAACGCTGCAACTCTTTGGAACTTTAACGAATATCGTGACTTCTCTGGTGGCGTTGACTATGTCGACTGGGAACGCAACCGCGTCAACGGAGCAGGATCCTCCGCTTCAGGATTCTTTGGCGGACTTGACGACTTTATTGATGGCGCTCAAGGAACACCTGCCTTTACACAAATCTGGGATGGCGATCTCGACGGTGACGGCTCACCTAACTTCCTTGACCCCGATAACGACAATGATGGTACACCAGACAGTGCAGATACGGACGATGACAACGACGGGATTCTTGACATGGTCGACCCTGACGACGACAACGACGGTATTCCAGACACCTGTATCCAAATCGATACCAACGGTGACCAGACCAGCGATTACACCGGCCTTCAGAACGGAGGCGCAACCGGCGTTTCCATCAGCGATGGAGGTGGCAGTTACAGCGATGCAACAGATGTCGCCACATCGTCGGGAACCAGTGCAGGAACTGGCCTAACCGTCGACATCACCACGGCAGCGGGCGTTGTTACGAGCGTCACCATTAACCGCCCTGGTTCAGGCTATTCTGTTTCAGATTTCGTTACCATCACGGGAGGTAACTCCGCTGCTGAACTCACCATTTCGAGCGTGTCAACGACTGTCTTCGAGATTCCCGGTGGGGACGGAGATGGCGATGGAGTGATTGATTGTGAACTTGATTACGACAACGACCTCGACGACGATATTCGCCGACCCTTTGACCAGAATTACAACGGCGTCTACGATTGGCTGGACAGCGACCTTGGAGGAACCACCTCGCCCGACAACCTTGGAAACTTTGCTGTTGGTGGCGCAGACCTCCCATATGACACTGATAACGATAACATCCAAAATGAGAACGACTCCTTCCCACTTGACTCGGCTGCCGATGTATCAACATGGAATTGCCCAACCCAGGCTAACCCGAACCCTGTGAACCCAGACCCTCGCTGCCAGACTCGCCGAGCATCCTTCTCCCAATTCAACGATTGGGACGGTGACGGCATTAGCAACTGGGACGACGTCGATGACGACAATGACGGAATCATCGATATTTTGGATATTGACTGGGATTGCGACCTCGATAACGACAACGACTTACATACCATCAACGGCGCCCTGTACAGAGATGACGGGCCCAACGATGTTGACTCAGATGTCGATGGCGACGGCTTGGAAAACAGCATTGATTGGGACGACGATAACGACGGAGTCTCTGACCTCTACGACCCAGATGACGGAAATTGTGGTGTGCTTGATTTCGATCAAACCGATGCATTTTCCAATCCATACTATCCAGTGAGCGATGGTGGCGCACTTGACGGTTCCAACGATGGACAACTCTACGAAACAAACTCAACAGACCACTGGAACATGGTCTTCCAGCATTACCCGTTTAGCGATGTTGTCCTCAACTACAACGGCTATGACGCCACAACCAATCCGGTTACCCCCGGAACCGTTCCTGAATTTTACTGGTTCTTCTTTGCACGTTGGTCACCCTACAACGGTGGCAACGAATGGGATATTGACTCAGACGGGGATTCCCTCATCAACGGACTCGATATTGACCAAGACGCTGACGGGATGCCTGATTGGTGGGACCAAGACGAAGGCAACGACGGAACTCTTGACGTCAACGATGTCAAGATGGGAGGCTCCTACGACTTGAAGACCTGTGGATGGACTGCGGGCAACCTCGGCCAAGGCTTTGTTTGCGGCTACGCCTACGCCCTCGCATACAAAATGCCCCTCAACGGCGTCAATGCACAATTCGGCTCACCCTATTCGACACGCCCGGATGCAGCCTTTGACCAAGGGGCAACCGCAGGTGGACCCTCCGGTAACTGGAGCTGCACGCCTGTGGGGGGCATCGGCTGCTGGCATTATGACTTCGGAGGAGACGGTAACGTCGATTCCGGCATCACCTTCACTCAAATGAATGACAACCGTGACGCATACAACACCTGGATCGGACTCCTCTCAGGCATTTGGCAGTGGAACAGTGACAACGGCCCTGAGGCCGATTTCCCCGATGAATTGGGCGCAGACTTGCTCAAGAACGATGTCGATGGTGACATAGACGGTGACTTCACGAATTCAACCATCGACCTTGACGACGATTACGATTCAATCTTTGATTGGTTCGATGTCGATGACGACAACGACGGAATTTGGGATTACTTCGAAATTGACAGCAACTTCGACCTTGATGACGATACGGGCCAGAACAACGGCAATTTCTTCCAAGGCAGCAACTGTGACGACAACGATGATGACGGTAACGATGCGGACGCCGACGAAGACGGCTTCTATCAAGCCGTCTGGGACCAAGGAATCATGTCGCAAGGCTTGCGAAGCCCAAGTATCTACGATGTTGACAACGATAACGACGGAATTCCCGACGGAGAAGACCCCGATGACGACAACGACGGTCGTTTGGACGTTGACCAAGAACGACTCCCCAATTGCTTCTGGGGTGAAGAACAATCCACCTGGGACAATGATAATGACGGTATCGTAAACTGGGCTGACGATGACTGGGATGGCGACGGATTAACCAATGCCGTTGAATTGCTAGAAAGCATCACTGCTCCATTTGATCACGACAACGACGGAACCCGTGACGATATTGACGTTGACGACGATGAAGACGGTATGCACGACGAAGACGAAGTCTTGCTATGGCCTACTCGCTTTGACCGCAACTCAACCAACCCATGGGATCACGACGATTTCGGTGACGGCGAAGCACTTGCCAACCCAATGGACTCCAGCACGGGCCCTGACGCCATTGACGATGACGACGATAACGATACCCGCGTCGACCTTGACTTCGACCACACAGAAGATTCAGAATTGTCTTCTGATTGGGACTCCGACAACGATGGCATTACCGATGCCGACGATAAGATGCCGACCTACATCACGCTCAATCTTCCAGACAACCTCTGGCTGGATGCACAAAGCCCGTCGATCTTCTCGGGCCACGTCGATTGGGTCAACCCCGTTACTTCAGTATTGGAGCCTGCGCCGCAACTCCCTGTCCAGGTTCACATCGAATGGACTGGAAACAACACGACGGCCATTGAGACCATTGACGTACTTACCAATGCAGGAGGTAACTTCAGCGTTGGTCAATTCCTCTACCCGGAAGACCTTACGGTGGGCGACAACACGACCTATCGAGTGTACGCCGAAGTAACAGAGATGTTTGTGTTCAACGGAGCCCAATCCCAATCCTACTTCGTCGGAGCAGAGGCCAACATGACCGTTGACTACTCTGCATGGACCTACTTCCGAAGCGACGAACAACCTTTCTGGTTAGATTTCAAGGCACATTACGCTGCAGACTGGGATCGAGGACTCTTTGACAATCGAATCAAGAATTCCCCAATCACCTTCTCCATCTTCGGAGGACTCTTTGGAAATCTCACCGCCCCAACAAACTTCACTGGACTCGGCAACAATGGATACCGTACGGATGCAACTGGGTGGGCTTCACTCACCTTCGTGCAGGATTTGGGCATTGCTGGAACATGGAAACAGGTCCAATGGAATTCGACAGCCGACAACGGCGTAGGGCAAATTCCAGGCGCTTACGAACAAATCGCTTGGAACGATTTGACCAAACAGCACGACATCGTTCTTGACAGCAATGGCGACGCAGTACGGTACAATTACACCAATACCAGTTTACCAGCGGGCGATATTGAAATCGTCGCTCGGGTATCTCCTGAATTGGCTACTGAATGGCCGTTCCCGTATCTCCACGGTGACGAGGCTGAACCCTTCTCCGTTCGTATCATGCACCGCATGAACATTGAAGGTACGATGATCATCGACGGTTTGAGTCCAATTTACTATTATGATTCAACAGTCAATAACGGCGACGGTACCTTCGGAGATTGGGCCACACTCTTCCATCAACCAGCACTGGACGCAGCAAATGTTGACTACAACACCGTTTCAGCGTTCAAGCCTTATCCAACCTCATGGGATGGAACGCCTGCAGCCCTCACCGGTCAAGCAGCAAGTCTGCGACCCTTCCTTTCTGCCAACGGCACTCATTGGTTCATCAATCTGGTCAACGGCGGCGACGGCAACCTCCCACCATGTGGCCCGGTTGACCGAACAGACCCCAACAGTCCGATTCGCTGTGAAATCGTTCCTGAAATGAATACCGGAGAATCACTTCAAGTCATTGGAACGGTGACCAACCGAACCAACGACCCGTGGGATCAAGACCCAGTTGCTCTGCAAGTTGACGTTGACAAGAACGGACAATTCCTCGGCGCTGGTGAAACAGCATACACCCAGCGCCCGATCATGAAGGATGGCGACGCAACTTACGATTACAACTGGTCTTGGTACAGTCAATATGGTGCTGGAACATACGGCATGCGCGTTGATTTCACCAACTCTGCATACTACTTCACAGGTAATTCATCCACACTTGCTGCAACGGGCGCTTACATCAACGTTACAGTTGTCGGAACGACAGATTTCCTCACGACATCGCTACCACGTCTGTACCGAAACACGAACACGACCATTCAAGCGAAATTGGTTGACAATTCATTGCAACCTGTTCGTGACGCTCCAGTAAATTACACCTGGTCATTTGACGGCCGCACGGGTGTCAATTATACCGACAGCAACGGTTTCTTCGAGATACCATTCAATGTCTCGGCTTCCGATGATTTGGGTAATTTCACATTGCAGTTTGAATATGCAGGTACTTCCCTTCTCAAAGGGGCGACCGTTTCCCAATACGTTTGGGTTGTTTCGCGGACCTACATGCAAGTGATACAGTCGGACGATAATCTCCGGCGTTCGGGTGATAAATGGGACTTTACAGCTCAAGTCAACGATGACAACAAAACCAGCGTACGTGACACAGGCGGCACGGCTCTAACAGGCTCACAAAGTCCGAACGGAGGGTTGGTTGACGTCATCTTTGAAGGAACAGATTTCCAAGGTACACTGCATCGACAAGTTGTGGCAACCCTCGCTCCAAGTGCTGGTGTCATTTCACTACCAGAAATTGAACCCGATGGTTCACATCTTTGTTTCTACGATGGCAATGGCGACAATATCCCTGACCGGGACCTTGACGGCGATGGATTGGAAGCAGAAGAGACCGTTGGCTGTTTGAAGTCCAACATTTCTCCATTGAACCCGCAATTATTGCGTGATGACCCAGAATCCTTCCTTCCCGATGGATTCGGCCCGGTGAATGTTATTCTGCGATTCCAAGAAACGTTGCCGAACGAAGGTTGTCAGCCACTTGATGTGAGCTACCTCGGCATTCAGGGCGCATGGGACCCGTGCACACAGATTCCAGGAAACGATCACTTCAGATTGACCATGACCAACAACGCCAACGGATTCAACCTCATTGGCCGCACGGTCATGACCGTTGACGACCAAATCGTGTATACCAGCGAAATTGACCCGATGACGGGAGAAGTCGTGCCAAAGCCGATGGTTGTAACCGGTCACCTCAGCGATGAGTTGGGTGTGAACCTCACAGACCGTAACATCCGAGTCAATTACGAGATGGTTAACGGCCAAACTGGGCCGGTTGCCTGTCAGTCTGGAATGACCAATATGGACGGATTCTTCTCCATCACCTGCCCGCTCTCCGACGTGATGGCTGGAAAGGCGAAAGTGAGCGTGACCTATTCATCCTACGACAACAACGACGCCTACCGATACGAGAACAAGACCGTTCAAACAGAATTCGACGTGTTCTCGAACTCCACGCTTCAAATCACAGAAGTTGGGCCGTTCAAGTCCAGTGTTGACCAGTGGGTCGCTCAAAACGGTTCACGATATCCTGTGTTGTACCTGAAAGAATCGTTCCACGTAGATGCATTCCTTGCTCAATCCAACGGTCAGTCTGTTGGCGGTAAGTGTTTGAATCTCTACTTGGACCCTGACGAGAACATTCGCCCGCTTGCGACCGTTCGTACCAGCGACATCGACGGTACTGTCGAGTGGTTCAGTGGCGACCCTACTCAGAACCCAACCTTGCGAGGCGTTGAGACGACTGGCGGTAAGTTGGAAGGATTCCGAACACTCCGTGTTGCCTTTGAGCCAGACCGTAACGTGCCTGGTGGATGTGACAAGGACAACTCCAATGCCCTTAACGGCTCATCCATGGATCTGGAAGTTCTCGTGCGCTCACGTGTCGATTTGCAAGTGAAGCAAACATGGAGTAATTCGGGCAACAACGGTGTCGACGAAGGCCAACCAGTCTTTGGTGAAATCGCTTTGTTGCGAGACCGTCTTGATTTGGCTGTTGAAAATGAAGAAGTGATCTTCTCATACCAGTACTTCGATGACGCAACCGGCGAATGGGTGGTTTCTGACCTCAACAACAAGTCACGCACCAACGAGCAAGGAATCGCTTCCTTCGAGTGGGCCTTCGACGGAAGGAGTTGTGACGGCCAAGAATGTTCTGGTTTGTGGCGCATTACCGCTTTCTACCCGGGCTCAACCTACTTCTCGCCTTCACAGGACAACATCACACACGAAGTGTCCTACAAGAAGGCGGAAGCAGTTGCCTCTGGCGGAGGTCTTCTTTCACCAGGAAACCTCCTCGGCTTTGCAATCGTCTTGATGGCCTTGCTGATCGCTGGTGCCATCTACTACCAGCGTGTCCAAGAACGCCGACAAGTGCAAGCCTTGCGTGGTATTTTGACCGATGCAATGATGCAATTGGAAGCCAGCAACGAATACATCGCTGCTATCTTTGACTGCTACAAGAGTTTGGTGAAGCACTTCAAGAAATACGGTTTCATGAAGAAGGTCTACGAGACGGCCCGTGAATTTGAAGCGGCCGTTCGTTCAGCATTCAACATGGTGCCAACCGACCAATTGGACAACTTCCTCTCAATCTTTGAAGAAGCCCGTTATTCTGAGCACACCATCGATGCAACACACCGCGACCGTGCCATTCAGACCTTGAACGCCATTACGAACTCACTGACAATGTCACTGGGTGAAGAAGCAACGGTCAAGCGCGTTGATGTCTCCAGCCTCTATGAGAACCAGACAAAGGCCGGCCAATTCGTCGATGCTGATGGAACGGTGCGACAAGCTGGAATCGTTGAAGGCGAAGGAAGCGACTTCAAGATTTGAAGCCAACCTCCTCCTTGCGGGATGATGGTAGCAGCGTAAGCCTTGCATGGCCTAACCTTCAAAGGGTGGATGCCCTGTGTCGGTTCATGGACGACTGGAAGTCTATCATTGACCAAGCCATGCAGATTGAAACAACTGACACCATCGGTGCACATGGACTCTACGAATCAGCGGTTCGTGCGGCACTCGCACAGTCTCAGATGCTGCTCGGAGACCTCGAGGCGGCTCAGATCATCGAGTCCATCTACGGTGCGTTGGTCGCCTACTCTCAGACGGTGATGCTACGAATGAAGGCAGAAGACCCAGAGGTTGGTGGACCCGACCACGCTTTCCGTGCAGGCCAAGCTTACGGCGTCAGTTGCGTACTCAACCACCTCATTGACCGCTTGACTGACGTTGCTGGTATTACGGCACTGGGGGCTCTTGACGACTTCTCAGACACACTCCACGACGAGATCATCATACAAGCTCGCGCTGCCGGACTCATGATTGAACTCCTTGATGCAAAGGGCGACATCATCCTTGATTGAAGCCTCCTTCAACCGTTAGAATTCGGTTGGGAAACGCCACACAGCGACGCGTTGCATGTCCTAAGCGCGTCGGTGACTTCATAACGGGATGGGCGGTCGGCAGGTTGCTTCAAAGCATCGAGGGAGTCAAATGAGTAACCCAGAACGTAAGACAAACGCCCAACTGGTTGACATGATCAGCCAGTTGAAAGCCCAGTCTCGCGACACCGGAGTAGCTGTTTGGCGAGATGTGGCCTTGCGACTCTCAAAGAGTCGTAAGAATTGGGCCCAACCCAACCTCAGCCGTGTAAGCCGCTATGCCCCCGAGGGCTCAACCGTCCTCGTTCCAGGCAAGCTGCTCGGCTCAGGTGAGTTGACCAACGGTCACACTATCGCCGCCTACAGCGTGAGCAACGGTGCCCGTGAGAAAATAGAAGCCGCTGGAGGTCGATTCATGACCTACGGCGAGCTGATGAACGAAAACCCAACCGGAACAGGAGTTGTTATCCTTGGCTGATGCAACAACCTACGTGTTTGATGCAGACGGGCTCATCATGGGCCGCCTTGCATCGGCTTCAGCGGACATCCTTCTCAAGGCTGCCCGCGAAGGACGGGATGACAAAGTCATCATCGTCAACGCAGAACGCGCTGTCGTCTCTGGCCGCCCACGCTCCGTCTTGAACACCTATCACAAGAAATACGAATTGAACCACGCCCGTAAGGGACCGTTCTATCCACGTATGCCCGATATGATTCTCAAGCGAGCGGTTCGTGGCATGCTGCCTTACCAAAAGAAGAGCAGCGGACGCCGAGCACTACGCAATCTTCGAGTTGAAATCGGATGCCCTAACCATCTCTCTGGCGACCTTCCTGAAGGCCACGAGCACGGCGATGACAGTAAGTTTCGACGTGATTTGCCCGACCGATTCATTCTGTTGGGTGACATCAGCGCAGATTTGGGTGCACCCGCCCACCGCTGGAATGGAGGTGACCAATGATGGCCCGTAAGAAGAAGTCAGTAGAAATGTCTGGAAAGCGAAAGACCGCTGTTGCTCGTGCATCAGTGAAGGCTGGAAAAGGCCGTGTCCGTGTGAATTCCGAACCTATTGAAATCATGCAACCATCCCTTGCACGACGCAAGTCCATGGAACCATTGGTCATCGCCGACGCCATGAACCGTCTGAGCAAAGTCGACATTTCCGTCACCACCACCGGTGGAGGAATCATGGGTCAAACCGACGCTATTCGTACCGCCATCGCACGTGGTCTGGTCCACTACAACGGTGGAGCAGAAGGTGTTGATGAGGAACTTCGTGATGAATACCTTCGTTTCGATCGCAGCCTTTTGGTCAACGATCCACGACGCAAGGAACCAAAGCACCAACTCGGACGTGGTGCTCGTCGCAAGAAGCAAAAGTCCTATCGATGAGGTGAAAAAATGATTATTCCAGTACGATGTTTCAGTTGCGGCGGCGTTGTCGCCCACAAGTGGGAAGAATTCAAGCAATTGTTGGCGGATGGTAAGACCGACGCTGAGGCCCTCGATTCCGTGGGTCTGAAGCGCTACTGCTGCCGCCGAATGTACGTTGGACACCTCGACCTCATTGAAGAGATCGCTCCGTTCAGTGCTGCACGCAACTGAGTTTACACTCGGGCCCGTGGGTTAGCTTGGCCTATACTTGGCGGCTGGGGGCCGTCAGACCCCGGTTCAAATCCGGGCGGGCCCACCATTTTTGCTTCCGTGTGGACACTTTTTGCGACGCGAGGCCTTTGGTTTGATATGGCCTTACCTTAACGCACGGTCATGCGAACACGCAACGCCCTTGCTCTGACCGCGCTCCTTTTGATGATGTCATTGTCTCCTGTCATCTCTGCTGCCGACAGTACGGTGACAGTCAACACGACTTGGTCTGGCAGCATGACGCTGACGGGCAATGTGACCGTCGCAGAAGGCGCAACCCTGACCATCGCACCGGGAGCGAGCATAGATGCTGGCGAATATGGCATCCTCATCCAAGGGCATTTGGACGCCGATGACGCCCTGTTTTTCTCCTCAGAGCCGCCTCTTACACAGGGCTCCCACGGCCAAGGTATGTGGCCCGGTATTGAAATCGCATCATCAGGCTCCGCAGAACTCAACAATGTCACCATCGCGAATGCCTCTGCTGCACTTCTTGTTCGCGGCAGTTTGGATGGCGCTGATCTGACCTTCAACGACGCCTACAGAGGACTAAGCCTTCTTGGCGGCCAGGCAACAATCGATGGCGTTGACGCGCACCGAATGGATTACGAAGCCTTCTACATCGATGGCGGTAGCCTCACCCTCAACGATGCAGTAGCGATTGAAGTTGCAGTTGGAATGGATGTTAACGGGGATGTCAACGCTTCACAGCTAACGGTTCGAGAAGCCGGTGTTGGAATCAGAACCTCTGGAGGACACCTCAATGCAACTGGCGTGGGTATCGTCAATGCCAGCGTTGGGCTTGCGACAAAGGCCGGTGCAATGACGACGGTTTCGAGCATGTACGCCACCGGCGTGTCTCTGGCCGTGGACGCAAGCGATACCGACGGACTCACACTCACCAACGCTGTCATGGAAGGCGAGCGGATGCTCGTCGCCCAAGGAGCAACTTCGTTTGCTTTGGACGATGTTTCCTTTACTGCAGACGGCCAAGAATTGCGCTATGTTCTCGATGCAGGATGCCTTGGTTTATGCTCGCTCGATCAGGTCACAGTCAGTGACGCAAAGAAGGGAGTTGCCTGGTCCGGTACCGGTACCTTTGATGTGAGCAACAGCAATTTCCACGGTACCGAGCGAGCCATGGAAGCATCGGGAGATGGCCATCTGATGCTCGAAGACGTCACACTGACTTCTCCCGAGACTGCGCTTGCAGTGCAAACGCCAACGAGCATGCTTTCCAACGTCCACATTGCTCTTACTTCCTCAGAAGGTGTTGGTATTGATGTCCTTGGTGGAGAACACGACTGGGGGTCCATCACCATCGAGAAACCTTTCCTCTCAAGCGACACCTCCTCCATTGGCGTACGGGCATGGTACAGCACCATCGCCGCAGAACAACTCACGATGCGGAATCTCTCAACGAGCCTTCATCTTGAAGACACTCACGCCCATGTGGATACTGCCGAATTGAACATTGGACACGCTGCAGGCTTGCACCTCATCGATTCATCCTACGTAGGCACTACCTTGACCACCGTTGCGCAAGACGAAGGCGTCTTGATGGAAGGGCCTTCGACCATTCAACTTGACGATTGGACTGCCCAGCTTCACGACACGCCCCTCATGATGGCGACGGGAAGCGAAGGTGTCATTCGTTCCTTCTCTCCGGTAAATACGGCGCCCACTTCCTCCGACGCTCTTGGCGACGGTGTGCTCTATTACGGAAGTTCAGGCAATCCCTCCATTTCAGTTTCTACGGCGTATGAATTGCTTGAAACTCCGGTGACCTTTACCGATTTACAAGGGAATCCCGTTGAGGCTGACATCGAAGTCCACGGCTTCACGCTAGCGAGCAACAGCAACGGTGCCATCACCCTTCCACTGGTTGGTACTGGCTCAGTTGTCGACGCAACTCTTGATGGTGCGGGCGTACGTGTAACTCTCTATGGCGGCCAAACCGGACAATCTGTTCAGGTTCCGGTGATTCCACAAGGGGATTGGACTCTTGCTTCGGGCCAAGACGTTGTCTTGGGACCTCGACCCGACGGGCAAGCACACCAGATCAATGGCAACCTTGTGGTTAGCAATAATGCAAAACTCACGCTTCAGGAGACCACCCTGGTTGTCAACCAAGCCAACGACGTCACACTTCAGGGAAGTGCCGAACTTATTGGCCACGATGCGAGGCTCGAAGCCACGCTGATCCAAGCCAGCGGTAGCAGCATGCTGCAAGGCACCGACGCTGCCGCATTGACCATCCATGGTGAAGTCGAATGGGCGTGTATCTCCAAGCGAACGGTCAGCGCCCTGATAATTTCGGGGGACCTCACGGTTCAACCCAGTTGTGAAATTGACCTCTATGACGGGCAAGTCATCGGAGATGTTGACGCCCGCACGGGAGCTGTATTCACGGCTTATTCAGCGCTGGACGTGAAGGTGCTCGACAAAGGGGCGCCTGTCGAAGGAGCATTGATTTCAATCGATGGGGCCGTATCATTCACCGATGCACAGGGCGAGGTTTCGACCTCTGGTGTCGCCCGAACCGTCACCGATAGTGGAGAAACATGGGCCGGTGTCAAAACAGTGACTCTTCAACAAAACTCCTTCTCTGATTTCGTGACATGGGACTCCAACCAAAGCCTCTCGCACACCTTCATGGCTTCAACGGTGCCTTCAGGCACAATCAGTGACTGGTTGGTACTCGAGCGAGAGTGGAGCCCCTACACGCTTGACCAATCACTGACGCTCTCTTCCTCAGCCACGATGACCATCCAGGACGGAGTTTCCTTGCGAATCGCCGAAGGCTCAACCATGACCATCAACGGATTGCTCGATGCGGGATCCTCTATTCTCTCTTCGACCGGTTCAGGCGCTCGTTGGGGTGGCTTGGTGCTGGGCAACTCCGCAGCAGCCTCGATTGAACTCACCGGAACCAACCTCGTTGAAGCCACACCCGCGATGACCGTTTCAGGTATTGGTGAAGTTCGTGCAGACGACGTGACCTTTGCCCGCTCGGGAGCAGAAGCCCTGCTCTATGTTCAATCCGGAAGCAGTGCAGATGTATTGCTGCGCAATTCTCACTTCCAAGACAGTGGGGACGGGTGTGTCAAACTCTTCCCGTCAAGTGGTACCGTTACCATGACGAACGTGACCTTCACCTCCTGCTACGGCAGTGCGGTTTGGGCTCAACAAGTTCCACTTGCCCTTTCTGAATTGATGATCGGCGAGGCCACGTCTCAAGGTCTCTCCCTTACCGGCGTTACAGGCTACGTTGAGGACGTAGATGCTCTTTCTTTCGAAGGCGATCAGAGCATCATCTCACTCAATTCAATCAACGGCAATTTCCTTCTTTCCAACATCAAAGGTACCGTAACGGGAACCAGCGGGATTCAAGGGGATGCCAACCGGGACCTGGCCATTGACCACATCCTTCTTTACGGAGCTCCAGCCATCGATATCGATGATTCAGCAGGTTTGCTAAGCCATATTGAGCTCATCGGTAATAATTCAGGAACCGCATTCGTTTCCCATCACGGACGTTCAATGGACAGTCTGGTCGTTGAACAACTCAACCTGTCAGGATACAGTGTCGGTCTTGGGTTGCATCTTGACGACGGTGAAATCAGCGCTCCGTTCATTCTTCGTGATGCAATCATGACGGCTTCCACAGCCATTTCAACCGAAGGCTATCCCGTCCGCCTCGAGCAAACGACACTGTTTGGCACCCTTGAGATGTACGGTGCTGACGTTTCTGCAATCGACGGCAATGTCGGGAATGTCGACGCTACAGAAGGCTCCACCTTTACCGCCTATCGAACCTTTGTCTTCGACGCACGGCAAAGCGGCCAACCCGTTGAGGCGAGTTTCATCGTAGATTTTGAATCCTCAGAAATGAACGACATGCAGTTTTCTGGCACCACCGTTGACGTTGAACTCCCCTATCGTACGGTGACCGATTCGGGCGAAACCATGGCGACTTCATTGCTCATCACTGCCTCAATGGCAGGCTCTCCTTCAACCACTTTGACGCTCACCTCTCCGGCCTCTGCCGATCCGGTCGTCGTGTTCAACATCGCAGTGAATCAGCCACCAACGGTTGACTTACTGGAACCCTATGCAGGTCAACGGGTGATGGAATCTGAATACATTCGGGCAACGGCTACGGCCAGTGATGATTTGGACGACGCTTCCGCACTCACGTTTTCTTGGAAGGTATACGATGCCCAGGGCAATGCAGTTCTCCAAAGTGGAAATGAGATGATCTACAACATCACCGATTTGACAGCGGGCTACTACGTTGTTGAGGTGACAGCGACGGACTCATATGGGGCAAGCAGCACCGCATCTAAGGACTTTGAATACACCCAACTTGATACCGATGGTGATTGGACGTCAACCTGCTCAAGTGACACATGGTTTGACGCCACTATTGGGAAATCATGCGGACCAAACGTGTACGATGAAGACGATGATAACGATGGATTCAGCGACAGCAAAGACGCCTTCCCTCTCGACCCCTGTGCGCAAATTGATACCGATGGTGACACACAACCCGATGTTCTCGATTGCCCCGAAGGATATACCAGTTGGTTGACTGAAGACATGGATGATGATGGCGATGGTACACCGGATGTGCTGGAAGGCACAACGACCACGGATTCAGACACCAATCTGAACGCACTGCTTGTCGTTGTGACGCTTCTTATTCTCGGTGTCTTGCTCTTCTTCGTTCGCCTGCGTCGAGGTGGCCCGGGTGATTTGACTGGGCTTGATCAAAAACATCTGTGAGTGGATGAACAATGGAAACTTACCTTCCCAGCGCAGAGGCCGTAGCGGCAACCGCTGTGGCCGTGTTGGCTCTCATCGTTCTCTGGGATGCGTTTTGGTTAACACGCCAACGGGGCGATGTACCCGAATTGGGCGAACTTCCAGCAGGTGGCTTCGCTTGGGAAAGTGAGGGCGTTCATGAACTCGTCCGGCAGTGGGGAAATCTCGGCTCCGTGGCAGCAATGATGGTATTGCCTTGGGGCTTGCTTGAGGTCAGCAATACACCGATGATCTACGCCATCGTTTGGGATGTCCTCCTCGCACTTCATTTGATTTCACTCGTGATTCCCAAACGCTACGCCATCACCTCTACGCACCTTTTTGCCGACGGTCAGCGCTATGCCTGGGAGCGATTACGCTTGGCAAAACGCCAACCAAAACGTCGTATCATGTTGCATCGAAACGGATGGGGAATCTTTGGGCCGCTTCCGCTTGGCGGCGATGCAGTGGCTCTCAAGATAGCCCGGGCCTATATCGAAGCCATGGAACAAGCACGACGTCTTCCAGACCCGATGGAAAATGAATGATGCGTAGCCTCATGAGGTACCGCTTCGAGCCCCCTTCATGGAATGGACGCGAAGCGGCGATGATGTCTTTGTTCGATTGGACCCCGGAGAGGAAATTCATGCATCCTTGCAAGCCTTGGCTGATGAGCTTGGTTTTGACGCAGCCGCCATCACCAGCGGGATTGGACGGACTCGTCAGAGTACCTACGGATACATGGACGACGACCACAAATACCACCGCGTGACGCTTGAAGGTGGCAGTGAATTGGTGACACTGCAGGGCAACCTAGCCCGTAGAGAATCCGGTGAAGCCTTTACGCACCTCCATGCAACCTTTTCCGACGACGACCTCAAGCCCCATGCCGGCCACATGTTCACCGCGACCGTTCACGTGGTGGCAGAAATTCACTTGCGTGTGTTGACTCACGCGATCATGACGCGCTGCCCTCTTGAAAACAGTGAATTCGTGGCATTAAAGTTTGATTGATGCATCAACAAGCGATGCTTCTTATCCTGTCGTCTGCGTGTTCAACACATGAGCGGAGGTGCTGGGAAAACCGACGATTCGCCCGAGCGAATCTCCCATCTCGCTGAGCAAATTGCTCATCATTCAAACCTTTACTACAACCTCGCACAACCTGAAATCAGTGACGCTGAATTTGATGCATTGTGGGACGAACTCAAGGCACTTGACCCGAATCACCCACAACTCGAGCGCGTCGGCGCCGACATCCCGCCGGGGAGCGTGAAAGTCGACCACCTGTTTCCCATGCGAAGTCTTGACAAGGCCACAAATGATGAGGAAATCTCTCACTTCGTCAATGCAACAACTGGTGGCGCGAACCGTTTCCTCTCGCAACCCAAACTTGACGGCTCCGCCCTTTCCATTGAATACCGCATGGGCCGTTTGGTTCGTGCTGCAACCCGTGGCAGTGGAGAGCGAGGAGAGGACGTCACCCGCAATGCCAGAAAGATTGCCAACATCCCCGACCGCCTCCCGATTCCCGTTGACGTTCACGTCCGGGGAGAAGTGGTCATGCCACTGGATGTGTTCGAAGCAACATACCGTGATGTTTCACCCAACCCCCGTAATTTAGCAGCAGGCGCTCTTCGTCAAAAATACGAGGACGGGAAGGCTGATGCTGCTGACTTGGTATTCCAAGCATACGATGCCCAACTTCCTTCAGGCAGTGCCCGCCATCCCGATAGCCAAGCACCTCCAGTGTGTTTGAACGACACCGAACTTCTCATTTGGCTTGAACAGGATTTGGGCATTCAGCCTGCGCCGTGGGTGCTTCACGAAGGCGACTCTCCAGCAGATACCGCCTCTCTGATGTCCTTGCATACGACCGAGTGGGCCAAGCAACGTGCAGACTATGCTTACGAAATTGACGGCGTGGTCTTCAAACTTGACAATCTCGCCCAACGAGAAAGTTTAGGCATGACGGCTCATCACCCCCGTTGGGCGCTTGCTTGGAAATTTCCACCTGAAGAGGCGACTTCTGTCTTGCTTGATGTCGAATGGCAGACGGGGCGAACCGGCAACATCACTCCCGTTGCACGCATTGCCCCTCAACGAGTCGGAGGAGTGACCGTCGAAAACACCACACTGCACAACCTCGGCGAAGTTGAACGGCTGAACGTAAAGATTGGTGACAGGGTTCTCATCGTACGCAGAGGCGATGTTATCCCGAAGATAGAACGGTCTCTTGGACCAGCGACTCAGGACGATCTCAACGGTCGAACACACGCATCTGGTGAAGCATTTTTTGCTAAGCTGCCAGCAGCCCGTTCGATTGAACCTCCGTCCGCATGTCCTGCTTGTGGGGGCGACATTACCACCGAGGGAGCCTTTCTCAAATGCATGAGCCTTCACTGTGATGCTCGAATCTCACGTGCGATGCTCTATTGGTGCCGAGCATTGGAGATGGATGGGATTGGAGAAAAACTGGTGGAACAACTCCTTGAGGAAGGGGCCATCAACACACTCGGTGACTTGTACAGGATGTCCATGAGTACACTTCTCAACCTTGAACGAATGGGGGAGAAATCAGCGAGCAACGTTCTCAGCGAAGTCGAAAAAAGCAGGCACATGACGCTGGGGCGATTCCTGCACGCCCTTGGCTTGCCAGGCATCGGACCGGAACTGGCCTTCTCTGTGGCTCGTGAATTACGAGATGCTCATGGATTGATGTCCTGGCTTGACCAGGCGCATGCCGAGACGGACGACGATGCGTTCGGCCCAGCGGAAGACGAAACTGGCAAGCACTACGAATACAACCAGGCACTGCGTCGTTTGATGGCGCTGGAAGGTGTCGGGACCATCGTCGCTCTCCATGTACGAGATGGCCTTGAAGCCAGACGCAGTACGGTAGAAGATTTGCTCAATGAACTGGAGATCAGCCCTGAATCCCAACTGAGTGAAGGAGGCGTCTTTGACACCATGACCTTCTGCGTAACGGGAACCTTATCAAAGCCAAGAAAAGAGATTCAGCAATTGATCACTGACGCCGGTGGAAAGATTGTGGGCAGTGTTTCTGCCAAACTCAGCGTATTGGTTGCAGGTGAAAAGGCAGGGTCGAAAAAAGCGAAAGCCGAGCAACTTGAGGTCGTTGTTTGGAATGAAGCAGATCTCATGAACCATCTTGAGACAGACCCTTCAGACGTTCAAGCAGACGAAGAGGTCCAAGCGAATCAGCAACCCTCGCTGCTCGACTTCTCGTGACTTCAACCGTAGAGCATTGCATTGCTGCTGGGTGAGCCTTGCTCATTTCCTCCAGCAGCTTCCATCAAAGCCTTGAGTTGTTCTTCCAGCATTTCAGCCTCGGCGATGAGCGGTTCTTGTGGGAGGTCCATGCTGGGCAACAAGGTATTCAGCCGCTCAATGAGGGCTGCTGCTGCACGAGCATCAGGGAAACGCGGGTCGGCTTCAACCATGATCGACATTGTACCGATGCCACGACGCATGGCTTCGCTCAAGATACCGCCGTTCATTCCCCGGATAACGCCTTGCTGAAGCAAGGGGATGCCCATTTCTTTGAGCATCTCTCGTACTGCTTCATTGCATCCAATTCCAACGACATCAATGGCCTCTGTATCCTCGTATTCGACGACAGGGTCAACACCATCCATACCGCTCTTCATCCCAGCCTTAGGAAATGCATCAACGACGATTCCAGCGAGCACTTTGTGTTCCTTTGACCACTCAAAGAGAGCCCATACGATTTTGTGAACAAGCGTTTCAGGAACCACCATTTCACTCATGAGCAGAATGACCTGGTCGCATCCATCAATGGAGCACTGAGGTTTTCCAGCATAAGCACGGATGGGTGGGAGGGGGACACCTTCCTGAATCAGAGCAAGAGCGGGCAGACGGTCATCGACCAAACCGCCTACAAACTCAAGGTCAAGATGGTCAATGAGGTAATGGGCAACAATGCTTGAGACCATTCCAACACTGGGGAAGCAGGTGATTACCATTGTGTTTTCATGTTCAATGGTCGCATTGATACGTAGGCTTGGGGCATCCATATCCTTTCGTGAAGCCCGCTATGCTTCAACACTTTCCCTCGCCGCTCCATCAAAGCCTTCATCATGCAAGGCGCAAAGCGAAGTTCATGGTGGACGTAGAAAAGAGGGAAACACGCCCTCATCAACTCTCTCCTTCTGCATGGAATCGCTACGAAACCTGTCCCAGAATGTATTGGTTGAGTCGGCAGCGTCTTCCACGCAAGGCTGGAATGGCAGCATCGTTGGGAACGGCTGTTCACGCTTCGATTGAAGATCTGCTCAACATGAGTCTTGACGGGCGCGTTGACGATGAAGCCGGCTGGCTCCCTCTCGCTGCTGAAGGCTTTCTCAAAGACCGCTGGGAAGAGGAAAAAGCAGTCTTTCTTGCAACACCTCGCCGCCCTGACTGGAAGGAAAGCAAATGGAACGAGGCAAAGAAACAACAGAAAGGCGGAATCATCCTCTTACTCGACCATATCAATGCGAGAGAATTACCGCACGAACGCATTACGGTGGCGCTATGGAAGCACCTTCAATCGCTTGCTATTGCTGTCGAAGGTGAACTCGTAACAAGCGATGCTCGGCTCATGGGTCGGCTCGACCTTTTGTTAGCTGAACTTGATGAAAAGGGCGCTATGAAAGGGTGGCTGGTAGCGGATTTGAAAACAGGAAACGCCCCAACAAAAGAGCTGAAGACAGAAGTCAATCGCCAACTCCGAATGTATCGCGACATATTGCTCGCCAACAACCCCGATGCGCCCCCTGTACGGACTGAAGGCTGGTATACCAAAACTGTCTCTAAATGGGCTGCAGAAGGCGATAGCGTTCTCGAAGAAGCCTATGCTGCATGGGAAGCGACACAGCCGACCACCATGCCCATGGATGCTCAACCCGGCCCCGAGACCTGCGGTGGCTTCTGTGAGTGGAAAGCATGGTGTCCACACTGGTGGACTTGGCGGCAATCCTCCGGCACGTTACATCAAAGTGATTTCAGCGACGCAGTTGTCCTTTTACATCGCTTTGATGAAGCAACTGGCGCAGCGGTCCTTGAATTATGTGAACCGCTTGATGAAAGCGGACGAGCGATTCCAACAGGGCAGCAAATTACCGCTCAATTTGATGGTCGGGGCAAGGAGGCACTGGAAGATCTCACGGCCAGCGGACATCAAGGTGCTATTTTCCTCGGTTCTGTGATGACCAGCAGGAGAAATTGGCGCGTCGGACCATGGTGCGATGTCTTGCCGTGGTCGCCTCTTCCCGATGACGTTCCCTACGAGCGAGTCTCATGAAGCAAGATGTTCGCGAATGAGATCTTTGGTCGCTTCACATTCGATCCCACTGGGCGAGAGGAGCCAACCGACATAACTCGGTTCGGAGGATTGAATCTCATTGATGGAACGGCCCCTGTGTCGTCCAAAGGTGACGATAAGTTGATCCTCATCACGTCGAATTTTCCCCAGTGAATCCACGGGCTCTAAGTCATTCAACCCCCTTCCAAGTTCCGAAGCATCTTTCGCCCCATCGCCGTGGACAATCCAGCGTTCTAATTCGGGTATTGATTTGCGAAATGACGCAGCGTTCTCGACCGAGAGTCTCCAAAACAACAACATGGTAGCAGCGGCATCAGCAGCAGCGGTATGTGCGGCTTCAAGACGGATACCGTGCCTCTGGCATAACGAGCCGAGGTTGTGAGGGCGCGGTATCTTCAAGCGGCGCACGAGTTCAAGTGTGTCCATGATCGCTTTTGGTTGAGGCGCCAATCGTCCAATGCGAAGAAACTCATTTTTCAACATGGCAAAGTCGAATTTCCTCACGTTATGGCCGACAAGAATGGCACCGTCAATCAATTCTGCAATTTGGTCTGCAACTGCTGAAAACGTCGCCTTCCCCCTCACATCGTCGTTGTAGAGGCCATGGATTCGACTCGAATCGTAAGGTATTGGTATCTGTGGGTTGACAATCTGTTCGAGATTGACGGATGTACCGTCTTCAAGCGTTCCAATCAGTGCAAACTGGACGATTCGGTCTCGCTGGGTCGACACTCCGGTCGTCTCAAGGTCAAAGGACAGTACTTTCTCGCCTTCGAAAAGGTCACTGCCCATAAAGAAAGAACGGAGGGCACACTCTTTCAACATCACTCTCAAACACGATGACTCACTGTGGGTGAATATGGGGATTCGAGATTGGTTGAAAAGGAAGGATGCATCTCCAATCCCAGCCTCAAACGATGACCCTGCTGACGAGCCTGATGAAGGAATTGCTTTCGCGGAATTACAAGAACGTCGTCGTCTTGAAGCTCGCTCGCTTTTTGATGAAGAGGACGTCGTGGTTGAGGCCGAGGAATTGCAATCTGCGCCTTATGATGCCAGTGAAGGCGGTGTTGACGATCTCCATGATTCGAGCGAAGAAAGTTTCACCCACGCTGATGAAATTGAAATTGAAGACGTCTCCCTCCTCGATGACCCCTATGCACATGCGAAAATCGAGGGAGATGTGCCTGAACCGGTTGAATTTGATGAATGAAAAATGAGGCATTTGTATCATCGCTTTAACCGAACTATTAGAAAGGGATGGGCCAACGAAGTTCCATGGTGCGCATCAAAGGAAAATGGAAGTTTTCTGTTTTTGTTGGCCACCTCCTCCTCTTATCATCCTTAGCCGGGTGTACGGGTGTGCTTGACTCAACCGTCAATCCCCGAGCCACGCTTGAAGCCTACCCGACCCTCATTCAAGAGGGTGAAATGATCACCCTTGATGCTCGTGAATCATCACCGATTGAAGGCGTCATCACCAATTACGCTTGGGACTTTGGAGATGGAACGACTGCTGAAACCATCGTAGGCTTCACTTCACACAGTTATTTGGCCTACGGGCAATACATCGTCCGCCTTACTGTAACCAACGACCAAGGAGGCACTGATGACGCCTCAGCCTCCATCGTGGTGAACGGCGCTCCATCCATCAACATCAGCATGCCAACATCGGTCAGAGCAGGTGAAACCGCTCTGCTCGATGCCTCCAACTCTTACGACCCTGAAGGGGACGCTCTGACCTTTGCATGGGATTTGAACACCGCCGAAGACAGCGACGGAGACGGCGATCTGTTGAACGACGCAGACGCAACCAGCAGCGAAATCTTCCTCGATACCTCTGCATCAGGCATCATTAACGGTATGCTTAGAGTGGACGATGCTGCGGGCGCTTTCGCCCTCGAACCTTTCGAAATCAATGTCACGACCCGCACCTACAAGGTGACGTGGGTAACTGAAACGCTTGACCTCACATGGGATGAATACCTCAATCAAGGCGAAACATGGTCAGGCAACATGACGCCTGGCGATAGCGGGCGCATCATGGCCTTGCATGCGGTGCTTGAACTCGATCAAGACGTTGCGCCACCCCACGACAACTTTACGTTGGCACTCAACATTGTTGATGATGGATTCAAGATGGCAGTAGATACCGAGGCTGGCAATTATACGACCAACCAACCGGCGAAAGGAGAGTTGAGTGTTGAAGATATGAACTCTCCAGGAGAAGACGGCCTGTACACCTCTGACTCACCCGAGGCTCTTCTCGAACTGCTCCTGCTACGCTCAGATGGTGAACGAGGACAAGGCCTCTGGATTTGGTCGGTGATTGCACAGCAGTCAGACCCCGACCCTGTGATTGGAGACTTGGATCCTGACCCTGGTAATGATTGGACGCTTACCATCGAAGTCATCATCATGCGTCCCTCGCTCACTGAAGTTGCGATGAGCGATGGCAGCGCTTGAAAGAGAAAGGTGTATGAAGCGGAGCCGACTGGATAGGAGCGATTACGATGGTTGACACGGTTGAAATCAGTCGCATCACGCTACGAGATACCCTTTCCCTTGACCTCTCAGTATGGATGCATCACCCAGATGACTGGGATTTCCGCCCACAACTTCACTATGCCAACAACACGCTCACCATCAATTGTGGAAATGAGGGAAGAATCCTCGCCACAATCGACCTTGACGACGAACAGGACGAAATCCTTCAACGCGACCGGGTCGCTGAACTTCGAGTGAAGTTCCAAGTTCACGGTATGCATGGCCGCCTCAATGATATCCACCCAATCGTTGCTGATGGAAAAGCCAAGAAACTCGCAACGGCTAACTGGAAGACAACACAACCGGTTGTTTTTGAGTAAACTCCCAGCGAATCTTTGATAATGGTTCACTGAGTTTTGTCCCCTTATGCCTCACCAAGAAGGAAAAGGAAGTCAAAAACGAGCGAGATTTGAACGGCTACGTCGCGAAGTACGCCGCTTTGTCTTCGCTAATCCTGGCTGTTCCGCACAAGCCATCGTTGCCAATTTGAATCATGATAAGAAGCTACGAAATCACGGATTGACGCCCCGCAAGGTTGGCTTCTTCATCACTCGGCATCTCAAGGAGTCCCTCACATGGTGGCAGGACCATCGCGCAGGTCGCCGTGTTTACGGGCCGACAGATGAAAGTACGGGTTGAAGCGGACATTCTAATTGCTTTCTAAGCGGTTTGCTCATGTAGGTTGCGTCTTAGCGGTAGACATGGAGGGCGAGGTTGCAGCCTACTTCGATTTGGATGGCACCCTGCTCAATGCCTCCAGTGAAAAGACGCTCACGACTTACTTGGCTCGGCGGCGTCCTTGGAGAATTCCCTGGGGGGCCTTGGCATGGACGACAGGCTTCATCACCAACCTCTTGCGGGGGCGGGCTCTGTACGACGCTGCCCGAAATCGCGGACATCTTTCTCTTGCTTCTTGGAAAACATTGGAACATTATTCCAATCACCTCGCAGAACACACGCTGAAACAAAGCATCTCACGGGCGGCTTGGGAACGTCTTGATTGGCACCGATCTCAAGGCCATCGCCTTGTTCTCGTAACGGCGACCGTTGCACCAATGGCAGAGGCCATGGCGGAAGTTCTCGGCATGGACGCCGTCTATGGTTGCGGGCCTGATGTGCGATCAGGAGTGCTTTCGGGTTCCGAACGTGGATGGAGCGTCCCTCGTCGGAAAGGCAAAGTTCCGGTCGTGCAATCTGATGCAGAAGAAAACGGGCACGACCTCTCACGGTGTTATGGTTATGGAAATACGCTTGCCGACTCATGGTTCATGGCACTGTGTGGTCACCCCATCGCCATCAATCCCGAACGACCTTTGTTGCGCCATGCGCTTGAACAAGGTTGGGAACACTACGAATGGATTTGAATTCTTTAAGAGTGCTGACACGACAACCTTCTCATGGATGGTTTGGGCGCTTTATTTGGTAACGATGATGATGGCAATGATGGTGGAACAAACCATGATTCATTGAATGAACAACAACAGCGTCGAGGCAGCATGCTTGAGACAATGCTCATGATGTCAGAGGCGTCAAAGCGCGCTGCGCATTGGGTTGAGGAAATTATCAGCAACAACGAGGGTCGAATGAAACTGGACAAGGAAGGCCGCCTTCTCATCACGGGTCAACTGGCTTTTTATCGCGTGAATATCAACGCCTTTCTTTCAAAGTTCAACAACCCCTTTGATTACAATTCCTTTGATTCCGTGGAGGTTCACCCAAAATCTGGCTTGGTTGAATCGCCTAAGACAGCATGTGTTCAAATCAGAACATCCGGCTCCATGCCAGCGTATGATTTTCTCGGAGGTTACATCCTCGGTCTGATGAATGACAGTGGTTCTTGGTTGGAAGAAAATATGCACCCGCTCCGCCGAACACTCTTTGACATCTACGGCTTGTCTCGCTCCCCTCTAACCGAAAGCCTGTCCCGTCACTTCGCCCAAGCGGTTAATGGAGTGTTCAATTGGGAGGAAGACACCTTTACCTTCGAAGGAACAAATGGATGGAGTTGGCGAATCAACTTCGCTAATCCTCTTGCACGTGGGTACGAAATCATGTATCAAAAACCACGCCAAACCTGGTGGAATCTCATGTTCTCAGACCATACCAAAGAAACAACAGGCCACCACACGATGTCAGGGTTCTTCGGACTCGTTGAACATCTCAGCGAAGCACCAAACTTCTTGAGGACTGCTTCAGAATGGGAAACCGATCCAATCTTCATTCGAGAGGTTGCGTCCGTCTATCCTCCGCTCGCCAAGGTTTTGATTCATCGTATCGAAGAAGAAGGCTACAGTGCTGACCAAATCTACAGTTTTTACGACGAGCCCATTGAATCTAATGAGGCTGAGCGTGTGAGCATCCTTGACGACATCATTCGTCAAACAGTTTGGGCTTGAAGGGAAGGAGTTGGCGGCCCCACCGCGATTCGAACACGGGTTCGAGGCTCCGCAAGCCTCTGTGATATCCAAGCTACACTATAGGGCCGTTTCGCTCCAACGGCCACCCCAATATAAGCGCGAGGGTGACCTTGCCCAAGCACCTTACAAGGGTTCATGGGCGTCCATCATCAGCAGCCACCATGGCAGTCACCTTGCAACGCTCTGTTGAATTTTCAATGATTGACATGGCAAATGTGGCCTACTATCCGAGGATTTACGATTTGGCTCATCGTTTTTTTGAATCCGCATGGGAGCAAATGTGCGGTGTGAGTTACGTAACGATGATCACTGAACGCAATCTCGGATTCCCTGTTGTTAACGTCACCTCGGAATTTCATGCCCCGCTTCGTTATGGCGACATTATTTCAGCGCAATTGTCCATCAGTCATCTCGGCACGTCTTCCTTAGGGTGGACCTACCGATTTGAAAATCAGGACGGAATGGTTGTTTGGACGTCCCAACAAACCACGGTATGCGTGAATATGGAGACGATGAAAAAGCAGGCGATTCCCAACGACCTTCGGGAAGGACTGGACGAGCACGTTCAAGGAAGTGAGTGAAGATGGAAATCCAACCCACACTGCACGTGCGACCCGACAAGAAGGGGCCAAAAAACATCGCAATCCTTCTTTTCATCAGTGCTTTCCTGGTCGCCGGAATGGGGTATCAAGACTGGCAACTTCATCATGAGGGGCTCAACGATTCCCAAATTGAGGTTTTTCTCACGACTCCAAACAGTCAGGAAGGAGAACCAACTTCGGTAGAGGATTATCGAGATTTTGAAGCCTCAGTCCAAGAGGAAAACGGCTACTTGATTCGGGCTGTTGCTTTGCTTTTCACCGCTACTTGCCTGCTGGTTGGTTCAGTCCTTCTTCGCAGACTTCAACGACGAGGTGCTATCATCTGTGTTATAGGAGCGGTGACGGGGTTGATTGGCGGCGTTGCCGGTAGCATCGTGATCAATCAAAACGCCCAAGAATATCTCGGGGAAGCGATGAAGTTGACCTATGAAATCTGGGTTTATCTGTGCGGATCAATCATGGGACTTTGCCTTGCCGTTGCTGCCTTGCCCCTTTTGAATGCACGTGCACGCTTGGCCTTGACGCCCAGCGTTCAACTTGATGATTCTGGAAATGATTCTAAATTAGATTCGAATTCAAGTTATGATTCAAATTTGAAACAAACCGAAGAATCATCAAACAAAAAAACTGAGGACAAAGACACTAAAATCACATACAACATTCAAAATATATCCATCCATGATTCAGTTGTAATTGACTCTGATTTATCATCTGGTAAAGAATGAATCACTCATCACTTGGCTTTGGCCATTTTTTGCCCAGTGCTTTGCGCAGGTCGTCATCCATGGTGGCGTTCCACCAGTCACTTCCTTGCCAAATGGCGTACTTACCTCGGATGCCTCGTAAATCTGCTCCTTTGAATTGGCAATTTTTGAAATTCGAAAGGTTCAGGCGGGCCTTTCGCAAGTCAGCCCCTCGAAAGTCGGAACCATCAAATGCGGATTTCATCAAATCCGCTTCAACCATTGAGGCGCGACGAAAATCGCACGCCGTGAAGTCACCTTCGGTGAGGTCAGCCTGGTCAAAAATGGTTCTTCGGAAGTTTGAGCCGGTGTGGCGTCCTTTTCTTAGAATTGCTTTTTTGTGATTTTGATAGGAATAATCAATCACAATTGCTTGTTCGGACGTGGATTCATCATCACGAGGGTCACCTCGCCCTCCACCAGACATCACCATTTCCTGCACCTCAAGCGCGAGAGCGCTTGTCGAGGTGTGCTTGGCCTTCGGGTGTAAGGGTTGCGAAACGATTCTTATCGTCCTTACCTGAAGGGACCACTAGGAAACTCCGTTCTTTGAGTCGGTTTAGATACAGGGAAAGATTTCCCGGAGGGTCGATACCGGCGTCGGAAAAGAGTTGATTGACAACCCGTGGAGGGCTGTCAGCCACCCCTTCGACATCACGGAGATAGTGGATGGCACCGAGGACTTGGTCGGGCTTGCGAGTGAGTGCGCAGTTTTCCAGAAGGGCGCGAAAGGCAGAGCCTCGGTCGGGAAGGCCGGCTTCCCGAGCGGCTGTGACCGCCGCTTCCAGCGCCTGTTCACGAGCGTCGCGAATGCGTTCGAGCAGGGCCGTCCAGGTATGTTCCATCTTGGTATGAGCGATTTGTTCGTCGATTTGGATGGCGGCACCTTCCAAATTTATCTCGATGTCTCCAGCCTGTACACTTAGTCGCAAATGTTACGCCCTCATCTGCAATGTTTCATCAATCATTCATAACCTTATGTTGAGAAAAATGATACATTTTTTACCGATTTGAAGCATTCAATAAGGCGAAACCGCCTTAACGGGGGGGATAGAGCGAAGAGTTGAGGCCCTCATGATGCAGCGTCGCCATGTCTTCGGATTTTTCTTTGTCTTCCTCTTTTTAGCTCCTGCTTGGTCCGGCGCATTTGCTTCTGCAAATAGTACACCAATTGCCACATTTTCGACAGGTTCTGCTGAAGAAACGATGACCATCACCAACGGTCAACACAGCACCATTGGTTTTGATTTGGAACGAAATACTACCATCACCACATCCAGCTTTTTCATCAAGCCAGACAATTCGGGAACTTCACCTGGTGTCCTATCGATGGACATTGATCAGGACGGTCTTCCGGAATGGTCATTCAATCAAACGGGCTATGGAGATTTTGGGCAGCAGAATGTGTTTGCCTCTGGACAGGCCAACGTCTCTCAATTCATCGCTCCAAATCTCGCAAACACGAGCGTGTTGAATTCTCCAGATTTCTACCTCCCCTACGGTGCAACATTAACCGATGCAACCGTTGGCATCCATTTCTCACCGACCCTCACGGGTGGATTTTTCCCTCTTGGCTTCATTGAATCTACGGACCATGGTGATTTCAACAACGATTCCAACGACGACTTCGTGTTTTTGTCACGCTCAAACACCAGCACCCAGGGCAATGGGACGGCTTTTACGACAGCGAGTTATGATTCCCAAACAGGTCTTCATTTCAGTGGATGGAATCCGACCTGCATGAATGCAACAGATGTTTACAGTGGAGACCTTAACGGTGATAATTACGACGATGTCATTACCTATTCCTCCGATGACGATGAATTGTGCATTCATTTCCACAACTCAACCACCATGAGTTTCGACTCCTCCGTGAATCTCACGCATTCAAGCGATTTCGTAGCGCTGGATTTTCTGGATTTGAACGGCAATGGCATTGACAACCTCGTCGCCATCCGAACAGGAGGGAAGGTGAGTTTCTATCAATTCAGCAACAAAACGAATGCGTTTGGGGAAATAGACACGCTCACTGTGTACCAACAAGGCACAACAACTACACTCACGCTCACACATTTCTTTGCAGATTACTTCTCGGGCACATTAAATCTTCCAAGCCTTGTTGTAGCCGACCAGCAAAATGATGGCGCCCAAATCAGTTGGAATTCAGCTAACGGGGGAGCCCTCGTCCGCCAAACTACCAACACGATTTCAGGCATTGCTCCTGAAGCCGTCGTCGGTGACTTCGATGGCGATGGAGATTTGGACATCGTTAGCCCGACACCGAACGGGCACCGGTCCATTGAAAACCGTGGAACAAATGGTTGGGACGGAGATTCTCACACCGGTATTCTGGATTTCACCAATGCGACGATTCTGGACCATGATTACGACATGAACGCCTCCATCCTCTTTCCCAAAGTTGGCCAGAGCGATGGGAATCCCGCCACTATCGAAGGCAATCTTACTGCTTATCAATTTCAATCCACTTGGCAATCTGCCAACCGAATCGATACCTCCAGCACAGAACTCCTCGTCCCGTGGAGTTCACCCCGTGCAGTCTTTTCTGGCGATATGGACGGCGATGGAATCGCAGAGCACATCGTCCATGCGGGCGAAGGAACCAATCTTGGAATCTTCATCTCAGCATGGCATGAAATCGCCTATGACGTAGACCAAAACGGGCTTCCAGACATTGAATCAAAAGGCTACTCTGGAAACGGGTCAAATGGACTGAGCATGCTCAGCATTGAGGACCCATTTGGCAACTTAACCGCACAACTGAACACGCTCTCAATGGGCAGAACTTACTCAACAGATGCCTATGGAATACAGATGTCGAACATCAATTTCACCATGACCTCCCTCACGGAAGGACATTTCATGTATTCCAATTTGAACATCAACTACATCTCTGAATTCCTCGTCGATACCAATCCTCATCTCTCTGGTAACCTCACCAACGTGCTCAACCAGCAAATGACTGCCGGTACGGGGACATTCCTCGTACCCCTCCTGTTTAATTCGACTCAAAACGGAAGTTTTGTTCTGGCGAACCCCTCACTCATCACCACGCCTGGGGCGCCAAATTTGGCGCTTCCACCAACGCCTCAACTTCGCTTGGTTGACCTTCAATCAGACCGTGTTGGCATCGAGTGGCAAAACATGAGCGATTTTGGAGATGATCTGTTAAATTTCTTGGTATACAAAGCCAACCAAACCGAATCGATTGACTTGCAAAACGAGCATGCTTCTTCCATGACCAACCAAACGGTCGATTTTGATGTCAGTCCCGGTGATGCAGTGACCTACTGGGTTCGCAGCGTGCACGCCTTTGGTGTAACAAGCAATCTTTCGGCGCCAATGAATGTCAACGTTCCTTATCCGCTTCCCCCATCGTACATCCCGAACGTCACGGCTACGGATCGACCCGATGACGACGGAGGCATTCTCGACGTTCGATGGGATGCTGGCGATGCTTCAATAGAACAACATCGTGTTTATGTCAGTAAGGTGAACATGACATCAATCACTGGAATGACGCCGACGCTCCTGACCAATGACTCCACCTTTAACGCCGCCATTTCCATGGATGATGCCGGACAGGCAATCGAGAATGGCGTGGCATACTATGTTGCGGTTGTCGGAGAAGATGCTTTCGGAAATTACTCGGAAAGCGTCACTGCAGTTGGACCAGTATATGCCCGAAACGATACGGCGATAAAAACGACCATCGATGTGAACTATACTGATTTCTCAAACGGTTTCATTCCCGATAGGATTCTGTTGAGTACACAAAGCGGGTTGGACGCCATTGCTCATCTCCATCATGATGGAGTAGGCCTTGCCAACAAAACACTCACCCTCCATATCCTTGGGGCGGCACAAAACCTTGACGTTGATGCCGTTACAAACAGCACAGGACACGCCGTCTTCACCATTGAGAAATTAGCAAATATCGGGCCCATTGATGCCTTTGGACCAATGGCATTGGAAATCACCTATGCTGGTGACGAGGGCGATGAAATGACACAACCTTTGTCGGCTGCACAACAACGAGACGATGCCTTCGGGACGGCTGAGACCGTTCTGACTCCAGATACCTTGATTCCTCTCGCCGACGATGGCTCTTTTGAAACATTTGTAGCCGTTGACGCACTCTCGACCTTCCAGCAAAGTTTGCTCGCCAACATGCAGATTACGTGGACAGCAGTGGATGCTAATGGAACAGAAGTCAGCAACGGTACCTCCGAAGTTCGGGGCAACCTCCTTGAAATCGCAGGCACGGGTGCCTACGATGGATTGCTCCACCTCTACCTCGACCAAACCAATCCACAATTTTACACAACCAATATGATGGTCAGTACTTCCTTTGAAGCGTCCATTGTCACCGAAGAGAATGAAACCAACGAGACCAACCAGACCACCGGTCCAACCTTCCCCGACGTCACCCTCCCCGCAACAGTGGATTGCGGAACGGCGACCTACGAATGGGACAGCAACGCTACGGACGTTCTCATCACCTGCACGGCCACCAACCCCAACCCCTTCGACGTGATGGTTGGATTTGCATGGAAGGTCGTCCCGGGCACGCCACCCGCTATTGAAGTGGTGCACAACGAGGCAGATGGCAATACACCCTCCCTCACTGCAGAGGCCAATGGTACCGTTGACCTTACGTTCTCTTTGGTTCGAAACGGCCCAACGGAAGGCATGTTCCCAGGAATCCAAGGTGAAGGCTACATTGTTTACCTCACCTGTTTGGACATCGGCGATAACGCCTGCGATTCTATGACCGAAGACATGGCGGCCACCGAGGGTGAAATCGTCTGGACGCTGGGTGAGATGCCGGTGGTTGAGGATTCAACGAAGAACGTCGTGGAGGATGATACATCAAGTGCAATGACTCCCGTATTGGTCGGTATTGGCATTGTCATCTTCATTGCAATAGCCGTTGGCGTTGTGATTTTCATGCATCAGCGAAATGATGATTTCTTTGAAGACGACGATGATGATGATTACTACGAAGAAGCCATGGCTGCTCCCAAAAACCAAACTGAAGAGCGAGTTGATCTAAATGCCTCACGCTCTCTTAACGAGCTGAAAAAGGAAGGAAAAGAACTGCACGAAGAGGCTCCCGAAGGGCTTGCTTCCTCACCAGTTTTGGGAAGCAGCGCAGATGCCTTCGAGTTCGGTGCTACTGCAGAAGACGCCATCCCGGAAGCGGTCGAAGATGAAGAAGAGTGGACCGAAGATCTCGAAGAAGAAAGCGGCATATCCGTTGATGAGCAAGGCACTGAATGGTGGGAAGATGAAGAAGGTGTCTGGTGGTATCGCGAAGAAGGCTGGGAAGATTGGGCTGTTTGGGAAGAATGATTCTTCCGTGAGCCTTTTCATTGGCGATGCATTGGAACGAAACTGGAGGCAATGACATGGATGCGAATCTTCAGTCCTACGCTCTTGTCTTGCACAAAGATGCCGACCCGACGACCGGCGGAGTAGCCATCTGTGGTTTTACGACTGCGGGAATGGTGGGCGTCATCGCGACCTCACATATCATCAAAGAGCTGGGATTGAAGCAATTGGGAACGGTCATGAACGCCGCTTTCCCAGCAGTTGCCTTGATTCATAACGAAGTTCCTAAACATCCCGTCCGCGTTTACCAGGGCGACGGCATCGGCGTCTTCACATCTGAAATCCAATTCGGTACAGAGACCGACATTCCCTTTGCGACCACCGTACTTGATTGGTTCACAAAGGGTGGATTTGAACACCTTATCATCATTGACGGACTGGTTCGCCCCGAGAAGGAATTGAGCAACGGAGAATTGTTTGGCGTTGGGTCAACCCCAGCGGCTCGTGCACGACTCAAAGGCTTGGACATCGAACCCATTCAACAAGGAATTGTTGCTGGCATCACGGGCTTCTTATTGGGAGAAGGTGACCGCCTTGGCATTGATGTAACCGCTCTTCTCTCAGAAGCCAATCCGATGTATCCCGACGCACGTGCTGCAGCCTTGGCCGTTGAAGCCATCAGTGACATCACCGGAATTGAGATTCCACTCAGCGAATTACTTGAAAACGCTCGAGAGATCGAAGACAACGTTCGCAACATCATCGAAAACGCCTCACAAATGCTGCCTGCACCCGAGAGCGAGAACGTGACGGATATTGACCCGTCCTTCGGCTGAACGCTCTTACGGCAAGTGTGTTGAGTCGCTTTCAATCGCAATCCACAAGGGACCTGATGCAATCGAGAATGGTTTCTAAGGGAGCATCTGAGACGAAAAACGGATCGATATCAGGAACTCGTGCGGCAGAAAAACCAGTTTCCTGAATGGCTGAAAAGAGAACGTCCATTTTTGGTGCATGAGGGACGCCCGCCATGTTTGGTACATCATCGATATGCAACAGCAGGTGTTCTCGACTCATCAAATCCGCTGCCTGAGCGATGTGTCGAACGCTACGGCGTATCTCTCGCTGGGCGTATTCTTGGTCGTCCTGGTCCCATTCAAGTCCAGATTGAATCGCATCGGCGAGCTCCTCTTCAGAAGGAGAGCACAACTGGAGGGCGCGTTCCTCCGTCATCCTTCCAGCGATGTCTTTGTTCCAGAGTGAACCAACCCATAACGGACCGCTTCCACGCTCAACTTCCTCGGGCGTTGGATGTTGCACAAAGCGATACCTTCCTTCAGGTTCACGAATGCGCCATCCCATTGAATCCATCACCTTTGATGCACGTTCTTTGCTCCGTACAACCTTCACGCTGACACGAACATGATGGCCATCAAAAAGTGCCAATACCGGCTCAATCACGCGATCGTGTCGAGCCGCTGTGGTAGCGACCAAACCGAGCAAAACACGAACCGCATCATCATGTGCATAGGTGTCCACAATTCCCTTTGCTCCGTACCTGCGTTGTTGAGAAGAAGCGCTTGAACCTGTGAGAGCAGCTGTATCGGTGGCAGTGACTTCGAGGAAACCCACGCGTGCAAGGCCTTGGATTGCAGCATCTAGGAAATTGACGGGGGAGCCGAAAGGGTCGAGGTCAATCCACTGATAGGCCGCTTCCATCAGGGCTATTCGGGCATCGTTTTGCATGATGAAAAGACCGTTTTCCATCACTCCTTGCGGAGGCCGTTCGTAGCGGTCATCCTCAAGAGCATGGTCAACACGAATGTGAGGTGGAAAGGATTCGTGTGACCGCTTCAGCCAATTCAAGGCAAATTCATCCAAGTCATTGGCAGCGATGCGAAGGCGGTGCTGAACCGCTTCTGGAATTTCATTGCGCCAGCGGCGAACACGAACACCCGTAGCGCACAATGCATCCAGTGCGCGAAGGTCGTGACCGGGTTTGACAAGCCAGTGATGCTCCAAAGCGTCAGCCAATAACATGAGGGAGCGAGTTCGAGCGGGGGCCATGGCAGGATTGAGAAAGCCTGGACCCGTCCGTTTAGCGGGACCACGCGGCATGTGAGTGGGCCGCTGCTGGTCCTCACGAAGATGAACCAAGGTTTTACCCTCAAGCCAAAGGTGTCCAGGCCGAATTGCTTCGTCTTGCCCCCCGGCCATACATCTGCGAGATAATTCTCCCTCAAGACCGCACCGATGTATATCGCATCAGTAATGTGTGAATTCGACGCCTTCAAGAGCGTGGCTAACACGATGCCCGTCGTTGGTGACTTCACCCACGACGGCCGTACCGGGCAATCGTTGCTCCAACCAAGCGAGGATGCTTGCAGCGTGCTCTTTGGCTACGGCAAGGATCATCCCAGTTCCCATGTTGAACGTGCGATACATTTCACGGGTTTCCACCTTTCCAGCAGCTTGCAACCATGCAAATTCCGGTAGGACGGGGAGAGGTGAATGAATGGACCAACCAAGCGAATCATGCAGGCGTAGAAGGTTGGACAACCCCCCTCCGGTGATATGGCAAATGCCGTGAATGTTGTTGATGGAAAAGGATGCTTCTCCACGAGCGGCATTGAGTAAGTCCACAACAGGGTCACAGTATATTCGCGTGGGATTGAGTACCACTTCGCCAAGTGTTGCTTTGCCCTCTGTCCAACGAAGCAGTTCACGGCTTGGATGCGTCGCATCAAAAGGTGCCTCGTCTTCGTAACCGAGGCCAGCATGTTCAACGATTCGTCGAACCAATGAGTAGCCGTTGGAATGGATGCCTGAGGCGGGCAATCCGATGAGGACGTCACCCGCTTGGAGATGTTCACCGGTGATGGCTTCCCCCTTCGGCAACCAACCAAGCGCCGTACCGGAGAGGTCGAGTTCCGTGACGATGCCGGGAAGTGAGGCGGTTTCTCCACCAGCCAAGGTGACCCGTGCCTGCCGGCAGGCTTCCGCTAATGAGGCACCGAGAGCGGCATGAATGGCAGGGTCCGGTTTTGGCACGGCAACGTAGTCGACGAATGCGATGGGTTCGGCTCCGACACAGAGGAGATCATTTACGTTCATGGCCATGCAGTCGATGCCAACGCCCCCCCATTGTTTGAGAGAAGTGGCAATTTGCAATTTGCTTCCCACGCCGTCGGTTGCCATGGCCAGCAGATTGTCACCAAATTCGATGAGACCGCCAAAACCTCCGGGCAAATCTACCGGTGCACCCGGGCTTCCTGGCGCCCTCACGCTCTTGGACAATGCACCGATGAGTGAGGCAACAGCCGAGCCTTCCAAATCGATGTCGACCCCTGCACTCGCATAGTCCATGGGCTCGTCCATACCTTGTCCACGCGAAAGCGTCTCATGAAGAAACCGCTTGAATCACTTGCTCAATTTGAACGAAGCGCCGTTGACAAAAGAGGGAGGGATACATCGAGTCGATGGTCAATCCCGCTATGAGTTCCGGCAAATTCCTCGTAGTGATGAGGTACATTCAGTTCCTTCAGGCGCTTGGCAAAACGGCGGGTCCCATAGTGAATGTTGTACTGGTCAGCATTTCCACAATCGATGAAACAGAGGCTGAGACCCTTCAGAGCCTGATGGTATTGTTCGACCATGTTGAGTGGGTCAAAGGCAAGCCACCGGGCCCATGCATCTTGGTCTACTTGGCAGGTTTCGAAATCAACGGGTAAGCAGACGCCGATGTCGTCCGTGTCATTTGCTTCACGAGGGTCATAGGATGCCGCTAGAGCGCACATCATCAGGGCGTGAAAATCAGCACTTCTCATCGATGGTGATGCAGCGATGTTTCTGACATAAGCCTCACCGGATGCGTGTGAGGCGAGATGCGTGATGGTTTCGCCCCATGTTCCACCGTACATCAAATCAAAACCGATGTCTCCTGAATGCGATGCGATGGCATGCCAGGCTTCAGGGTGGAGCATTGCGTTGACCATGGCGCCGTAGCCACCCGAGGATTTTCCGACCAGTCCAAAGTTCCCATTGGTTAAGTATCGACTGTTCAGTTCTTTTTTGAGGTCTTCAGCCAACCATGTTGACCATTGGCCGGTCA
>Ga0222715_10000549_pt1 | contig 37376 bp, 35 predicted proteins | sample C33_9DmetaG_FD_165056 | JGI IMG/M metagenome (GOLD analysis project Ga0222715, IMG submission 165056) | Estuarine water microbial communities from San Francisco Bay, California, United States - C33_9D | ecosystem: Environmental > Aquatic > Marine > Unclassified | place: USA: California...
TCGCTTCTGGAAAAAATGCAAAAAAATCACGCTCAATAGCCAAGTAGTTTGTTTTAAAGTTCTCAAATATTCCTGACAGATCTTTAGTTCGACTTAATCTTTTTTCGACGCGTTCGATGGTTATCTTCAAGAAATCCAGATCTGCGTATTTCTTAAGCCAGTCTTCCTCAACCATTAAGTCAAACCGAGGCCTTGCCTCCCTCGGTAAAAGGTGACGGTTTGTTCTGATAAGTTCATATACCCCTTCGGAAAAGTCTTTCAGCTTTTCCGGATGTAGTTCTGCCCAATTTTTGGAAAAATAATGGTCATAAAAAAGGTCGACAAATATCTTGGAAAATCGATACCGTTGTGATGTTAAGCGCATCGCACTGTCTACAAAATGTTTGTTCTGGTCGGCCCACGCATCCAGTCTGCGATGCAGTCGAATGCCCGCGACAATTTCTTTACCAAGAGTGCGTTCCGTGTCGTCTGTGATATAGCCTTTAATATGGTCACCAAGAAGGCTGCCCAGTTGCCAATCATTTGCCTTAGGTGAGAGAGCAAGATGTCCTAGATAATTCAACGAGGATTGCTTCTTGTTTTGATTACTTTAATTCTTCAGCAGCCTGGTGTGCACTGAGGAAAACTTTCCCGGGATTCAACAGTTCTAGTAGATGACTTTTCTCTAGTTTATCCATGACTGGTCCTTTGATATCAGAAAGGTGGAGGCGAACCTTAAGTTCGCGAGCCGATTCAAGCATGCGTTCCAATACCTCAAGTGCTGAGCTGTCAATCGTGTTTACGCTACTTAATACAAGGATGACGTCGGTAATGTTCTCCTCTTTTGCTAAATAATTTGCTGCTATCGATTCGAGAAAAGCTGCGTTTGCAAAAGTAAGGTTCTCGTCAACTCGTAAAAACAATAAATTCGGCCACGTCTCTACGTCATGTCGATTGATGTTTCGAAAATGTTCGCTACTTCGTACGCGACCCATTACGGCTACATGAGGCTTCGCCGCACGCAACGCTAATGTAACGAACGACAGGGCGATACCAATACCTAGACCCTCCTCGATGCCAAGGATGAGAACGCTCGCTGTGGTCGCTAGAATAATCACCCCGTCAAAAACATCATATCTCCATATCCTAAGGATGCTTTTCACGTCGATGAGTTTGGAAACTGCGACGATAATTATCGCTGCTAGTGCTGCTTTGGGAATGTTCTCTAATAAGGGGGTGAAGAAAAGCGCAACAATTCCTACGAGCATTGCAGTGATGATCGACGCTATCTGCGTTTTTGCGCCTGCTGCATAGTTGACCATTGTTCTGGAGAAGCCTCCAGCTACAGGCATACCGCCAGACAGACCGCCCGCGAAATTGGCCGCTCCTAGTGCCAGTAATTCTTGATTGGTATCGATTGCCTGTCTGTGTCGGTTCGCCAGCGTTTTAGATATAGAAACACTCTCGACGTAACCAACGAGTGCGATGAGTACTGAAGCAGGCAAAAGTTGTAAGACGATATCTATCGAAGGAATGCTTAGTTTGAGCTGTGGTAATCCGCCCTGAATAGATCCCACAACATTGACAAATTTAAGCTCACCAACAGAAACCAAAAACGCTCCAGCAATAACAATAAATAACGGAGCGCATCGGGATAAAAGTTGAGCAATCCGTTCTTGAAATTTCATTTTTGTTAAAACTTTGATGAGTCCATTGCTCGCGAATAGCAGAAAAACTATACAAACCCCTCCGATTGCTAGCGTTACGCCATGATTAGCAGTGATCCCTTGGTCTATTGCAATCGCATATTCGTCAGGGCTCAGCGTTTTGGGTTTTTGAAAGCCTATTAAATTTGGAAGCTGACTAGCTATAATCAGGAGGGCGGCAGCATTGGTAAATCCGAGTAAGACCGAATGACTCATAAAGTTAGCGATCGAGCCGAAGCGCAATAGCCCAAACACTGCAAGTGTGATGCCCGATAGAAAAGCCATGATAACCGCGGCGTCTAAAGCGGAGACGGTCTCGGGAAGACCACTTAGTGTTTGTGCGACCATGATGGCCGCTACCGAGACTGGTCCTACGGCGAGGGTCCTGCTCGTTCCAAACAGCGCATAAATAATTGGCGGCAGAACGCTTGCATACAAACCCACCTGGGCTGGGAGCCCCGCGAGAATACCAAAAGCCATTCCCTGTGGAACCAATAAAATGGCGGTTATTATTCCGGCGACAAGGTCTCCCGAAAAGTCATCTTTAGTATAGGTTTTAATCCAGTTTCTGATCGGGAATAATGTCATGAGTTTTGATCGAATGATGTTTTCGAAGCATTTTCTCGAGCGCGATGTCGCTATCCGGTTATCATTCTATCTCCAAACCAGAACTTGAAGAAAACAGGCACCAATATGAGTATTTTAGAGGCTGCCAAAGCCGTAGATATTGCTACTGAGGTTGATAAAGAACCGAGACGTAAGAGGCTCCGGCAGATACTGCTAGAAACTATTAAAACGGGCGAGCAGGGCGGAATCGAATCGCTTATGTGGCTGCCACCTAGTCAAAGTGTTGGCAACGAAGTACGCAGTAGTATTGATACATTGCTTGGTAGTTGTGAAGATAATTCGCAGCTTAATGTTGTTTTTTTTGTGATGCCGGTAATTTTTGTCGTCGGTGGCGCTGGCGGCGGCTCATTAAGTGGTGTCATTCGAGAGCCTAATGAGCTTAGGTATTTTTTTGAGGGCAAGGGGATACTCGGGCATTGCAAAAATTTTTCCCTTTGCCCTGTCCTCGTTGATATAGATTCCCTTAAGGCGATTGACTTGAAAAATTTATTAGTCGTTGGAGAGGATTTTTCGCAGATTAGTGCGAGCTTAAAAAATTTTGATCCTGCCGACATTGCTGTCGACCCGAAGAGAGAGCAAGCGCATCTCCGATTTATTTGTGGAATCGCGATCTCGGGGGCTGACTCCCCGAGTTTTCTTGAGTCTGCTGGGAATATCGGAATTTGGGGCATAGAATTCTCTCGGCTTTTGGTTAATCAATTTAAATTGGAAGGAGTGACTGTTCTCGGAATTCCGCGCTCGCCAAAAGCTTTAGTTTCAGGAATCGTAGAGGGATATAGGTGTCTACGTGAAGTTGCGTTGCAGTTATTTTTAAGTAATGCGTTGAAGACTAGTCGATTAAAAACGGGGGAGCCAGATGTCGATATTAATTTGGTTGACCAGCAACAGATAGCAGTCAGACTTAGTTCTGCGTTTGACGATACATTTAACCAGGAGTTTTCTCTTCCTGTAGCGCCTTATGAGTCGCAGTCCGAGATATTAGAGTTCGTCTGTAAATTTCTCGAGGATGTTGGATTGATTAACTATAAATTGGCAACAGGTGATTCAGGTACTAGAGTTGGTAAAGGTATGGTCCAGTAGCTGTGTCAGGGTGCGTTGAATTGAGATTTTGGAGATAAAAAATGAAAACGGTTCTGGTTACTGGGGCTGCTAAAGGTATCGGTCTCGCCACGGCGAAGCTTTTTCAGGATAAGGGCTGGAAGGTTCTTTCGCTTGATAAGCAATTTGGATCTGAGGTGGTTGGGGAAAAAGTCATCTTCGACCTTCGAGATTTTTTCTCGATACCTAAACTCATTCGAAACCTGGATCCAATCGATACCCTCGTCAATAATGCTGCGGTTTTATATTGCGATGAGCTTGGAAAAATCCCGATCGATCATATCGAAGAAATTTTATCCGTCAATTTGCGTGCGCCAGTAGCCCTCATGGATGCTGTTATCCCGGGGATGCAAGGTCGCAAGCAAGGAAGGGTTGTATCGGTTGGCTCTGTCTCCGCGTTTACTGGGCATCCTGATCTTTGGTACGGGGCTACAAAAGCCGCGCTTCTCAATATCACAAAAAGTTATGCGGGTCAGTTTGGGAGCGATGGAATCATCGTTAATGCAGTAGCGCCCGGACCTACGCGAACGGATATGTATGATCAGTTACCCGAATCGCGAAAACAGTCAGTCATGAAAAGCGTACATTTTTCGAGGCCATGTGAGCCATCGGAAGTGGCGCAAACGATATTCTGGCTTGGGTCGGACAGTCCAGAGTACATATCTGGAACCACTGTTGACGTGAACGCGGGTTCCTATCCGCGTTAGCGATGCGAACGCCGCTGCCGCATGAGTGAAACTCCATACCAGGGACTGACGCCAGATGTAATTTTGAATTCTCTGGAGAGCATTGGTTTGCGGCCGACTGGTCATTTGTTCGCTCTTAACAGCTACGAAAACCGCGTGTACCAGATTGGTATAGAGGCCGATAGTGACGAAATTTTTTACGTAGCAAAGTATTACCGCCCTAGCCGGTGGACTTCCAGCCAAATCTTGGAGGAGCATAGTTTCGCTGAAGAGTTATTTGAAAATGAAATCCCGGTGATCCCGCCTCTTCGGTTGCTTGATAAGACATTATTTGAGTTTAGTGATTTCTATTTCGCGTTATTTGAAAAATCTGGAGGTAGAGCACCCGAGCTTGAGGATAGAGAGACGCTACAATGGATCGGTAGATTTATTGGAAGAATTCATGCGGTTGGGGCGGTGAGATCTTTCCGCCATCGGACTGCGCTGACTCCAGATGTTTTTGGGCGGAGTGCAGCCAATTTTTTAATTGCTAATAATTTTATTCCTCCCGAGCTTAAAAAAATCTACGCAGAGTTAGTTGATTTGGCGCTTGATCTGATCGATATGAATTTTAAGCGAGTTAAAGGACTTCAGACACAACGTATTCTTGGAGACTGCCACCCAGGCAACATACTTTGGAGGATTAATGATGGCCCTCGGTTCGTTGATCTTGATGACTCTATGATGGGGCCAGCTGTGCAGGACCTGTGGATGATGTTATCGGGGGACGAGGAGTTGGCCACTCAACAGCTCGATTGGTTACTTAGCGGTTATGAAGACTTTACCGCCTTTGATAGATCAGAGCTGATTTTGGTGGAGCCGCTAAGAACGATGAGAATAATCTACTACGCGGGATGGCTGGCTCGGCGTTGGAGCGATCCCGCCTTTGGGCAGGCATTTCCTTGGTTTAATACGCAAGCGTATTGGGAGCAACATATCGGGCACTTGCGTGAGCAGGTGGGCTTATTGCAAGAGAATCCTTGGCTCTAGTTGGCGTATACCTCGACAATTTCAGAGAGCTATTTTTGGAGGCTGTTTTCACGAGATGGTTTGTTTTCTGAGACAATAAAGGTAACCAATCAGGAAAGGAACCGCATGCTTTACGCGTTTCACGAGTTTCAAAGAGCAATGATGTCTCCTGCTGTGTTTTTAGCCGATGCTCTCAGGCAATCGGTATCCAGCCCTCTTAACCCTTTTAGGGCATTTCCCGTGAGCAGGACAATCGCAGCGAATAGTGAACTTTTCTCGCGACTGATGCAGCGTTATCACAAGCCGGACTGGGATATCAAAGAAGTGGAGATCGATGGGGAGTCGGTTGAGATACTCCAAGAAGTTTCGCTTGAGAAGCCTTTTTGTCGGTTAGTACATTTTCAGAAAGAGCGCGAGTTATCTCAGCCCAAACTTTTGATAGTCGCCCCGCTTTCTGGACACTTTGCTACGTTGTTACGCGATACAGTGCGAACTGCTTTGGTCGATCATGACGTTTGGGTGACGGATTGGGTTGATGCCAAGATGGTGCCTGTCGCCGATGGAGATTTTGATCTTGAGAACTATGTCGAATACGTCCAGGAATTCATTCGACATCTTTCTCCCGATTTGCATGTGATGTCGGTTTGTCAGCCCACTGTACCAGTGCTGGCGGCTATTTCTCTTATGGCTTCTAGGGGAGAAGAATCATGCCCCAGATCGATGATCATGATGGGGGGGCCGATTGATGCGAGACGGAGTCCCACCGCGGTGAATAAATTCGCAGATGAGCATTCTCATACCTGGTTTGCGAATCAAATGATCATGCGTGTTCCACAAAATTATCCTGGACACACTCGGAGGGTTTATCCTGGGTTTATGCAACACGCCAGTTTTCTCGCGATGAATCCAGACCGGCACCTGAATGCGCATTGGGAATTTTATAACTACCTCATGCAGGGAGATGGAGACAGCGCTGAGGCACATCGACAGTTCTACGATGAATATAATGCGGTACTAGATATGGCGGCAAACTACTATCTCGATACGGTCCGTGTTGTCTTCCAGCAGTTCTTATTGCCCAAGGGCAAGTGGGTGATTAACGGTGAGAAAGTGGATCCTAGTGCGATCAGGGATACTGCCCTATTTACTATTGAGGGCGAGCTCGACGATATATCTGGTAATGGCCAAACGGAGGCGGCTCACTCTCTCTGCGAGGGCATAGCCAAGAAAAATAAAAAACATCTGCTCGCAAAATCTGTCGGGCATTATGGAATTTTCAGTGGAAGGAAGTTTAGAGAAATCATCTATCCACAGATAACACGATTCATTAGTAGACATAATTAATTCGGTGTTTGTGAAAGATAAAGTCTTGGTTATTTTTTCCTGAGGTAATTTTCAATGGGTTCAATTGATAATGTATTGCTATCCGCCGTTGGTATGCAGAAGGATATCGTTGAAAAAGCGATCCCGGAGGACGAACGAGTTTGGGTGCCACAAGCGCAAGGGGTGTGGTTCAGGCCTCTTATGCTGAATACCGTATCGGGTGGATGGTTCAATCTGTTGCGCGTTAGAAAATCTGGAGTACTTTCGCGGCACCGTCATCCGATGGCAGTGTATGGTTTTGTAATCAAAGGCCATTGGCGATATCTAGAGCACGATTGGATCGCTCAAGAAGGCGGGTTTGTTTATGAGCCACCAGGAGAGGTCCATACGCTAGTTGTTGACGAAGGGGTTGAAGAGATGATCACGTTGTTCAACGTGAATGGCGCTATGATCTACGTCGACGAGGCGGGAGAGCCGATTGGTTACGAGGATGTTTTTTCAAAAATTGAGATGTGCCGACAGCATTACGATAGTAACGGTTTAGGTGCGAATTTTGTTGATCAATTTATTCGTTGAAAAATTGATTAAATTATTTTGGAGATTGAAGTTATGACGAAGGTTGTGAAATTTCATAAAACCGGTGGTCCTGAGGTTTTGTCGTACGAAGATGCAGTACTTGGAAAGCCTGGTAAGGGTGAAGCTCTCGTCCGACACACGGCGATAGGATTAAATTTTATTGACACCTATCATCGTTCTGGACTTTATCCATTGCCACTCCCTAGTGGTATTGGTTTAGAGGGTGCGGGATTCGTCGAGGCCGTTGGAGCCGGTTGCAAGAACGTCAAAGTAGGCGATCGCGTAGCTTATGCGGGAGGTGTTCCTGGTGCATATTCCGAGGCGCGCGTTATGTCAGAGGAGAAGTTGGTAAAGATTCCCCACGGAGTATCGGATGACGAGGCTGCGGCAGTGATGCTCAAGGGTTTAACCGTTCAAGCGCTCATCCGAAGAGTATATCGAGTTCAAAAGGGCGAGACAGTATTGTTCCATGCTGCGGCTGGTGGAGTGGGCCTCATAGCGTGCCAGTGGTTAAATGCTCTTGGCGCTACGGTAATTGGCACGGTCGGCTCTGACGAAAAAGCAAAAATCGCGAAAGCTCATGGATGTAAACATACGATTGTTTATACTCGAGAGAATTTTGTTGAACGTGTGAAAGCGATTACGAAGGGACGAGGCGTTCCGGTGGTCTATGATTCGGTGGGAAAAGATACATTTCATGGGTCTCTAGAATGCTTGCAGCCAAGAGGTTTGCTTGCGGTGTTTGGTAATGGTTCGGGACCAGTTAAGGACGTCGATGTAAACATTCTTGCGAGGGGTTCTTTTTATCTCAGCCGTCCAACCGTGATGACTTATACGGCTCAGCGATCGGACCTTGAGGCCGGTGCTCGAGAGGTGTTTAGCATGGTGAAGTCTGGAAAAGTTAAGATCGAGATAAACCAACGCTATGCGCTTTCTCAGGCAAAACAGGCGCATATCGATCTGCAGGCTCGTAAGACGACTGGTTCGACTGTTCTAAAGCCATAAACTAAAGTCTTTTCAAAAAGGACTGAAAAACGCTGCTAAATGCAGCGTTTTTTTATGGTAACGTCGTAACGTATGAGATCAAAAGTTTAAGTTTGTAGAGCCGCTGAGTTTTAGGCTTACGTATCGTCGGGGGGTATATGTTCAAACTTGAGGGAAAGCGTGCGTTGGTAACAGGGGCCTCTAGGGGTTTGGGTTGGCAAATGGCGAAGTCCCTAGCACAACAAGGGGCTCATGTTTTTCTCAATGCGAGAGATGCTAGCCTTCTACAACAAAAGGTTAATGAGCTCTTGGCGGAGGGATTGCGAGTTGAGAGTCTTCCTTTTGATGTTACCGATTCAGATGCCCTAAATCGTGCGGTGTCACAGTTGGAAGATCTTTATCAAGGCGTTGATATTTTGATTGCGAATGCTGGTATTCAGTATCGATCTCCGATATCTGAATTTGAGAAATCCGACTTTACGCGTGTCATCAATACGAATTTAACGGCTGTCTGGGAGTTAGCTAAAGTTTGTTCCCGCTCGATGGTAAAAAATAGTTGGGGGCGCATTATTTTCACGGGGTCTATCACCGCAGAGCTCGGAAGGGCTACCATTTCTGGTTACATAGCCGCAAAGGGTGGTGTGCATGCGTTATGTCGTCAACTCGCAGTTGAGTTGGGGGATAAGGGCGTCACGGTAAATACGATTGCGCCGGGATATTTTTCTACGGAGATGAACTCTGCGCTTGTAAGCGATAAGGATTTCAGTGAATGGGTTTGTTCGAGGGTGCCCGTGCGGCGTTGGGGCTCTCCTCAGGAGATTGGGCCTGCGGCCGTGTTTCTCGCATCCAATGAGGCGGCATATGTTAACGGTCATGTGCTGACCGTTGATGGCGGGTTTAGTATTTCTATGTAAGCGTGTCCTTCATGAGTTTTTATTTTGGATAGGAAATATTATGGCTGGAAAATTTCGCATAGGTATCAGTAAGGAGGTTTTGACCAAAGAGGGTGGAACGATTTTTGGTGAACAAGCGATGCGAGTGTTGGATGATCCAGCAGTTGAATGGGAGATCTTGGAGGATCAAGTCCCAGAGTTACTTCCAGAGCACGCAGAAAAATTTGATGCTTTTTGTTTGATGACTGCACGCGTTACTCAGAATACCTTATCAACGGAGAATAAAAGGCTAAAGCTCATCGCGCGATTTGGTGTTGGTTACGACTCTGTGGATGTAGGTGCTTGTACGCATTCGGGCGTAATGCTAACAATTACCCCTGAGGGTGTACGAAGGCCTGTCGCCGCGTCAGTGATGGCTTATATTCTTGCGCTCGCGCACCGGATGTTTCTAAAGGATCGTCTCGTGCGAGAGGGGCGCTGGCTGGAGAAAGGTAATTACCTCGGTATGGGGTTAATGGGAAGAACCCTCGGCGTGATTGGTGTGGGGAATATTGGCGAGGAGCTTTTGAGACTTGCAAGACCATTTAACATGCGGCTTCTCGGTACTGATCCAAACGTCTCTCAAGAATCGGTAAAAGATTTAGAGGTTGAAATGGTGAGTTTAGAGGACTTACTTGAGCAGTCCGATTTTGTATCTGTAAATTGTCTGCTGGATTCTTCTACTCGAGGCATTATGAGTGATCCGCAGTTTTCTCGAATGAAACCAACTGCGTACTTCATAAATACTTCGAGAGGTCCGGTGGTTGATGAGGCCGCACTCATTCGAGCGCTAGAGACAAAAAAAATCATGGGTGCAGCTATTGATGTTTTTGAGAAGGAACCAGTTGAGTTAAATAATCCGCTTCTATCCATGGAGAACGTGATCGTCGCGCCTCATGCGATCTGTCATACCGATGAGTGTATGAGGATACTTGGGGAGAAGGCGTTCGAGGCGGCAGTGGGTCTAGCTTATGGAAAGAAACCGGGTCATTTGGTCAACACTGAAGTGCTTAAGCATGCTGATTGGGTTGGTCGTTGGAAAAATTAATAAGATGAGGTGGGGATGAGGCTAAATTCAGTCAAACACAGGTTGTTATCTGGTGAGGGCGTGTTCGGGACGTTTGGTTGGGAGTTTTTAGTTCCCGGTTTACCTCAAATTGTAAAAAGCGCAGGTGCAGAGTTCCTGTTAATCGATATGGAACATGCGGGCACTAGTTACGAGACTCTTAAGCAACAGTGCGCGCTATGCCGAGGGCTAGATATCGTGCCGATGGCTCGGGTACCTGCTAATCAGTACCACTATATTTCTAGAGCGCTAGATTTGGGAGCGTTGGGGATTATGGCGCCGATGGTGGGTAGTGCGGCCGAGGCAGAGTTCATTGTCTCCTGTACAAAGTATCCTCCAGATGGCAGAAGAGGGGCGGCTTTTGGTTTTGCCTCAGATGATTACGAGGGTGGCAATGTATCAGAGAAGGTAAAAGTTGCTAATGAACGTACGCTTGTTATGGCGCTGATAGAGACGGAGGAAGGTATCGATAACGTGGAGGAGATAGCGGCAACTGAGGGGATTGATGTTTTATGGTTAGGCCATTTTGATTTGACCAACTTTTTAGGTATTCCCGGCCAGTTCGATCATCCAAGATACTTGGACGCCCTAGAAAAAATGGCGAACGCTGCTAGGCGACATAACAAAGTCCTCGCTTGTATGTCAGCTAACAATGCGTGGAGCACGATCTACTGGGATCGGGGTTTTCGTATGTTCGCGATGGGGGTTGATTCTATGTTGCTACAAAATGCCCTCCAAGATGGTATCCAGCATCTTTTAGGCCTATCTAAATAACTAATAGAAATAAATATATAAATATATATTCTTTTTAATAATATGTGAGAAAGGTGAAAATTCGTGCCCTTGAGTTGAAGGTGTACGAATGGAACTGCTTTTTGTAATTAGTGGCCTCCTGGTGGGCTTTGTAGTCGGTATATCTGGAGTCGGCGGAGGTTCGCTGATGACTCCTCTGCTTGTCATGGGATTTGGTGTTCCGCCTGCCACTGCTGTTGGAACGGACCTTTTATACGCGGGTTTCACCAAAATTGGTGGAACCATATTCCGCGGAAAACTCGGATCCGTTAATTGGAAGGTTGCTTTTCTATTGGCGTTGGGTAGCGTTCCAGCGGCGATTTTTACTTCCGTTTACTACCTCTCGCCTGTTCAGATTGATAGCGCGTCATCGATTTTAATTACTAAAACTCTAGGGGTGATGTTATGTATTACCGCGATAGCCCTAGTTTTTAGAAGTAAGCTTCAAAGGCTTACCCAGGGAATATTTGGTATTAAGCCTGCTGGCCGAAGAGCCCGAATCTTGATCGCTACACTGGGTCTCGGTGCTGTGTTGGGAATTCTTGTGACGCTCACCTCGGTTGGCGCTGGCGCAATTGGGGTAACCGCACTCCTCGTTCTTTACCCGCATCTGCCAGCGAACCACTTAGCTGGAACAGATATCGTTCACGCCGTTCCACTGACCCTTGTAGCGGGACTCAGTCACGCGGTATCGGGATCTGTTGATTATCACTTACTCCTAACGTTACTGATTGGTTCATTACCGGGCGTTGTTTTGGGTAGCCTTGTGGCTCATCGAATACCGGAGAAGCCGTTACAGTGGGTCATAGGGGTCGTTTTATTTTTAGTCGGGCTGAAGCTGTTTTTTTAGGATATCGGAATGTATATCTACGGAGAAAATGACCAAAAATTGATTGAGCAAAGAGTCGCTCAATTCAGGGGGCAAACCGCACGTTTCCTAGCCGGCAAACTGACCGAAGACGACTTTCGTCCATTGCGCCTAAAGAATGGTCTGTATATCCAAAAGCACGCTCCTATGTTGAGAGTTGCCATACCTTATGGATTGCTTTCTTCGCATCAGCTCCGAGCCCTAGCAAACATTTCAGAAAAGTACGATCGCGGCTATGGTCATTTCACGACGCGCCAGAATATTCAATTCAATTGGTTAAAGCTTGAGCAAGTTCCAGATGTGCTGGACGATTTATCTAAGGTCGGTATGCATGCGATTCAGACAAGTGGAAATTGTATTCGAAATGTGACGACCGATGAATTTGCTGGCTTGGCACCAGATGAGGTTGTTAACCCACTAGTGTGGTGTGAATTGATTAGACAGTGGTCAACACTACACCCAGAGTTTGGCTACCTGCCAAGAAAATTCAAGATTGCAGTGAGTGGTGCCGACACCGACCGTGCCGCGATACGAGTGCACGATATTGGTCTTCTTGCACGAAGGAATGATATTGGTGAGATTGGGTTCTCAGTTTACGTTGGTGGTGGCCTTGGTAGAACTCCAATCGTGGGACAGGTAATCCGAGAATTTCTCGGTTGGCAGGACTTATTAAGTTATTTAGATGCAATCTTGCGAGTCTACAACCGCTTCGGACGTCGTGATAACAAGTATAAAGCGAGAATTAAAATTCTTGTAAAAGAGCTTGGATTAGAAAAATTTACAGATGCTGTCGAAGCAGAGTGGTTGATATCGAAGCAGCAAATCAGATCGCTACATGAAGCGGACATCGAATCGATAGAGAAGCGTTTTGGTAAGCCCAAGTTCGAAGTGCTATCGAGTCAATCTGTAGCGAATGAGTCATCTGAGGAGTCCCAGCAATTTAAAAATTGGAAAAAACGAAATGTTTTCCCTCATCGAGTAAACGGATACTCATGTGCAGTGATATCCCTAAAGAAAACGGGGATTGCCCCGGGGGATATTACTCACACGCAAATGGTTGCCGTGGCTGATTTGGCGGATCAATTTAGCTTTGGAGAGTTACGGGTTACTCACGGACAAAATTTAGTGTTACCGCATGTAAGAACACAGGACCTGCAGAGCATCTATCAGGTGCTCGAGAGCATTCATTTGTCGACTGCGAATGTTGGGTTGTTAACCGATATGATTGCGTGCCCGGGTGGTGATTTCTGTTCGCTTGCTAATGCCGTATCCATCCCAGTGGCAAACGCAATTCAGGAGCGATTCGAATCTCTTGATTATCTCCACGATATCGGGAATTTAGTCCTAAATATCTCCGGTTGCATGAATTCGTGCGGTCACCACCATGTAGGGAATATCGGAATTCTCGGAGTCGATAAGGGTGGTGAAGAGTGGTATCAAATTACGATTGGTGGTCGCCAAGGGCTCGACGCGGCCATAGGCAAGGTAATCGGTAAATCCTTTCCTCGGGATGAAGTTCCGGATGTTATCGAGAAATTGATCCATGTCTATATAAAATCTCGCGAATCCTCCGACGAAAATTTTGCTGAAGTGGTGGGACGAGTGGGCCTTGACCCATTTAAGGAGGAGGTTTACGGTGTACATTAGAAATAGGGAAATCGTTTCTGACACGTGGCGGATCGTCGGGGAGTCTGGGGGGGCACTTGAGGGCGGATTCGTGTTGCTGCCATACTCGAATTGGTTAGACGCGATCGCCGAGGCTAAGCTCTCCCCAAAAAATATTGGCGCGTGGCTGGAAACCTCATTTGATTCCTCCGAGCTCGTTCGATTGCCTGATGTGCTAGCCATTCAGTTTGATCAATTTACGGATGGTCGTGGATATTCTCTGGCAAAGATTATCCGAGGGCGTATAGGTTTTAAGGGTGATCTTTTCGCGATTGGGGATGTTACGAGAGACCAACTACTGGATTTAGAGAAGTGCGGATTTAATTGCTTCGTTCTAAGGGAGGATCAAGATATTCATGATTCTCTGGAGGCATTCGAAGAGTTTAATTTTTCGTACAGAGATTCTTTTGTCCAAAAAGGTAGTGAACTCGAGACTGCTGGATCAAAAAAATTGAGGCACGCCAGTGGACATTAAGGGAAAAGTAGAGTTGGCCATTCAGAACCTTGTTGACTTCAGTCAGCAATATCAACCAGCGGTATTCTCGACTAGCCTAAGCGCAGAGGATATGGTTCTACTAGACCTCATCGATCTTGCTGCAATCGATGTGGGTGTATTTACTTTGGACACAGGACGTTTGCCACCTCAAACATACGACGTTTTGTCTCAAGCGCAAAAGAAATACAAGCGACCAATTCAGGTTTTATTTCCAGACACGCAGGAAGTGGAAACATTTTCAATTCAACATGGGGTTAATAGTTTTTATGATTCAAAGGAGCGTCGTAAACAGTGCTGCAATATACGGAAAGTAAAACCGTTACGTCGTGCGCTAGCAGGAAAAAAACTTTGGATAACGGGGCTGCGCTCTGCTCAGTCGGTTGCGACACGATCGGATCTTGAGTTGGTGTCTTGGGACGCGACCAATGAGATCCATAAACTGAACCCGTTGCTTGATTGGAGTACGGAAGAAATCTTTGCCTATGCGAAATCGCATGACGTACCCGTTAGTGATTTGTATCGTCAAGGCTACACCAGCATTGGTTGTGCGCCGTGTACAAGGCCAATCCAAGATGGTGAGGATGAGAGAGCTGGTCGATGGTGGTGGGAAGATGTGGAGAGCAAGGAGTGCGGGTTGCACGTTGATAACCAAGGGCGACTGGTCAGGACTAATCAAGAAACGCTGAGGAATTAACAGCATGAATGCCGTACTCGAAAAAATCAGAGACTTCGATCAAGCTGCGCGTCAATGGACGCATTTAGATGCATTGGAATCAGAAGCAATTCATATTCTCCGGGAGATAGGTGCCGAATGTAACAATCCAGCTCTGTTGTTCTCTGGTGGGAAAGACTCTGCCGTGGTATTACACCTCGCGCTAAAGGCATTTTTCCCTGAGCGGTTACGATTTACTTTGCTACATATCGATACCGAGCATAACTATCCAGAGGTTCTTGATTTTCGCGATCGAATTACAAGGAAATACGATTTAAATTTGGTGGTTCGGTCTGTTGGTGACTCTATTCGCCAAGGAAGAGTGCGACTTAGGCATGAGAATGAGCCGAGAAACAAATATCAAACTACGACTTTGCTCGATGCAATTAGTGAACACGAGTTTGATGTTTGTATTGGTGGTGCTCGTCGAGATGAAGAGAAAGCACGCGCAAAAGAAAGAATATTTTCATTTCGTGACGAGTTTGGACAATGGGACCCAAAGAATCAACGTCCTGAAATTTGGAATATTTATAACACCCGAGTTGCTCCAGGTGAAAACATTCGAGCATTCCCGATCTCAAACTGGACTGAGTTGGATGTTTGGGAATACATCCAAAGGGAAGCGATAGAGCTACCTGAAATTTATTTTTCCCACGAGAGGGATGTTGTTATTAGGGGGGGCGCATTGGTCCCGGTCACCCCATTGACTCCACCTCATCCTGACGACGAAATAAAGCGACTCAGTGTTCGTTTTCGTACTGTGGGGGACATTACCTGTACTGCTCCAGTTGAATCAAAAGCGCTGAGCGTTGATGAAATTATTCTAGAGACTGCCCAAACGCAAATCACGGAACGTGGTGCCACTCGATTGGATGACCAGACCAGCGAGGCGGCTATGGAGCTCCGTAAGAAAGAAGGGTACTTCTGATGGCAATCAATAATCCGCAACAAGTATCGGGACTTTTGCGATTTATTACCGCGGGTAGTGTTGATGATGGCAAGAGCACTCTCATTGGGCGCCTGTTATTTGATAGTAAAAATCTGCAAGTGGATCAGTTGAGTGCGGTAGAGGCGTCATCAAAAAAACGTGGAATGCAACAAATTGATTTATCCCTGATAACGGACGGCTTGCTTGCCGAGCGCGAACAAGGGATTACGATTGATGTTGCTTACCGATACTTTGCGACACCAGCGAGGAAATTCATCGTGGGAGATTCTCCTGGGCATGTGCAGTACACCCGAAATATGGTGACGGCAGCGAGTTCAGCGGATCTCGCGATTGTGCTAATTGATGCAGAGAACGGAGTGAAATCTCAGACTCGGCGACATCTTTATCTTGCGCACTGGGTAGGAGTTCCTCACGTGGTATTTGCGGTCAATAAAATGGATAAAGTGGGGTTTTCTCAAGAGATTTATCGCATGATTGAGGAGGAGTGCAGTCAGTTAGCGCGCTCAGTAGGGTTTTCGAATATCCATGTTATTCCCGTTTCCGCTCTAGAGGGCGATAACATTACCGTGAAGGGTGATCGCCTTCATTGGTACTCCGGTCCGACATTGCTCGAATATCTTGAGAAGGCACCTGCTGCTCAGGACACCGAAGTGCAACCGATGAGATTTAGCGTACAGCGTGTAACCCGATTAAATAGAGAAAATATCCGAACGAACTCAGGTTTTGAAGACATAGATACGAGAGGCTATCAAGGACTTGTTATCTCAGGACAGCTCAACGTCGGAGACGAAGTGGTTATTCAGCCTGGGGGTTACCGATCTCAGGTCAAAAAACTTCTCAATGCTTCGGGGAAATTTGTGGAGGCAGTATTTGCACAGGAATCTATCACTGTATTTCTTGAGCAGGATTTAGATATATCAAGAGGTGCTATGTTCTCGGATGTCTCTCTAGTGGGTCAGGTCTCTAAAGATTTTGATGCGGAGTTGTGCTGGTTTGATGAGGATCCCTTAGATACAAATCGCACGTATCTCATTAAACAGACATCAAACGTTGCAAAAGTCCGATTGCAGTCCATTAACCAACTCGTTGATGTTGAGACGTTACAAAAATCTTTACACCCCAGCGGTATGAAAATGAATGATATTGGACATGTGAGCTTGAAATCGCAAATTCAGCTCTCGTTCGATTCGTTTGAGACAAATCCAGGAACTGGTGCGTTTATTTTAATCGATGAGGTCAGCAATAGAACCGTTGCGGCAGGCACCATACGATGAGTAAATCTCATATGACCGAGTCTACGTCGGAGAAAGTTATGAAGGGAAAGGTCTACATTGTTGGGGCAGGGGCTGGAGCGGTTGATTTGTTAACGCTTCGGGCCGCAAAATTAATTGAAGAGTGCGAGATTTTATTTTATGACGCGCTAGTCAATCCGGAGATTCTTAAGTTAGCGAAGCATGCGAGGTTAGTTAGCGTGGGTAAAAGATGTGGACATGCATCGACGGCGCAGCGTTTTATCAATCGCTCTTTGCTGGCGGCGGCAAACAAATATGCAAAAATTGTTCGTCTTAAGGGCGGGGACCCTATGATGTTTGGTAGGGCCCAAGAGGAAATTCAGGCACTTGATGCTGGTGAGGTCCAATACGAAGTTGTACCAGGGATCAGTGCTGCTTTTGCAGCCAGTGCCGATCTTGGTGTATCTCTAACTCAGAGGGGACAAAGTCGCAGTGTTCTTTTTGTAACTCCGCGTGTCGGAGAAGGGGAACGTAACCATGAATGGGTACCGGCCGCCTCGTCTGCTGGTACAATTGCGGTTTACATGGCTTCAAAGCAAGCGGCATCGATTAGAGATGCACTCGTGAGCGCAGGTTACTCGAAAGCGGCTCCGATGGTTTTTGTAGAAAGCGCTTCGTTGTCTGGGCGCCGAATTGTACCAACGAGATTGATGGATTTGGAAGAGGCTGCCGAAGAGTTGGGTCAGGGGCCTGCGATTCTGTTGATAGGAGACGTTTACGAGGCGATAGTCGATCGTTCCATGGAACATCGAAACGAGTACATTGGTCAGTTATTGGCACAAGGTTAAGAAAATAATTTTTGAAAGTTTTTAAATATTTGGAATAGTTGATGAGCCAAGCAGATAAATATACCGCTGAAAAAATAACCGAACTCAAGGGGTGGACTCCACATCTCTTTAGTTTTAAGTTAACGCGATTTTCGGGTTATCGTTTTGTTCCGGGCCAGTTTGCGCGCCTGGGAATTAAGAAAGAAGATGGAGAGATTGTATGGCGAGCCTATTCAATCGTTTCAGCGAGTTACGATGAGTATCTAGAGTTTTTTTCAATTGTGGTGCCTGATGGTGAATTTACCACCCGATTAGCGAAACTTCAGGTTGGAGACGAGGTTCTAGTTGAAAAGATGAACTATGGGTTTTTAACGACCTCGAGGTTTGAGCAAGGGAAAGATCTTTGGATGCTTTCAACAGGCACTGGGGTGGCTCCGTTCATTAGCATTCTTCAAGAGCTCGAAACATGGGAAGAATATGAGAATATTGTTCTCGTCTACAGCGTGCGAGAAGAAAAGGAACTTGCTTATGTGGATACGATCGATGGGCTAAAAACGCATGAGTACTTTGGAGAGTTTTCCCATAAATTAAAGTTTGTTCCTGTTGTGACCAGAGAGACGGTTGCGGGGGCGCTCAGCGAAAGAATTCCAACGTTGCTTGAGAGCGGCGAGCTTGAAAGAGAAGTTGGAATCAAATTAGATTCAGAGCGTAGCCGAATTATGATCTGCGGAAATCCAGAGATGGTTGAGGACACTAGAAATTGGTTTACTGAACGGGGTTATACGGTCAGTCGGCGTTCGAAGCCTGGACATTTGGCACTAGAAAATCTCTGGTAATTCGAAATTAGTTAGACCTAAGTTTTGTCTGACGCAAAAAAAAATACTGGCATCGTGTTGTTGGCTCATGGAGCTAGAGACCCTAGTTGGAGAGAGCCGTTTGAACGTATTTTAGATCGTGTTCGGAGCGGTGCTGAGGGGCCGGTTTCTCTTGCTTTTCTTGATCATATGGAGCCGGGTGTCTCATCTGCGTGTGAGCAACTAGCAGCGCTGGGCGTATCAAAGATCGTACTGGTCCCATTATTTTTGGGGGTCGGGGGTCATGTGAAAGGGGATGTCCCGAAATTGGTGGCAGAAGCTTCTGCTAAAACCGGTGTAGCGATTGAGATTACTCCGGCTATTGGGGAAACCGAGTCTCTCGTTCAATCGATCGCCGACGTGTCCTTGCACTTAGCAACACAGCTGAACGACTAAAAAATTTTCAACTCTTATTGCGAATCATTCTCATTATCGTTTATTATTTAGCGGTGTATCGCTCGATAAACCATTTATTTTTTATAAGCATATGAAAATAAGAAGATTTTTTTTGTTTATTTTTTTGTTCTCTAGCATTTTCTCGCCTTTTCAGGCTAATGCAGACGAAGTATTGCAGCAAAGAATTAATAAGCTAGAGACTGAGTTACAGGAGCTCAAAGAATTGATGCGAGCTCAAATCGAACGTCAAAAGACTCAAGAGCAGCAGATTACCGAAAATCAAGAACGTATTCGAGAAACAAGTGCTGAGACAACAAAATATGCGTTACTAGCGGATACGACATTTGGAGGATACGGGGAGATCATCTACAACAATTACGACGATGATGCGACTCGGGATGAGTTTGACATGCAGCGTTTCATTATTTTTATGGGGCACAGGTTCAGCGATCGCACGCGCATGTACTCAGAAATCGAATTTGAGCACGCACAGACCAAAGGTGGAACCTCGGGAGGGGAAGTTGCACTCGAGCAGGCGTACATTGCCCACCAAATTACACCTGGGGTTGATATAAACGCGGGCCTAATGATCATTCCGATCGGAATGACAAACGAATACCATGAACCACCGGTGTTCTACGGAAATGAACGTAATGAGGTAGAGCAAAGAATTATTCCAACGACTTGGAGAGAGCTGGGTCTATCTTTAAGAGGAAAGACAATCGGTGGATTGGAATATACCTTCGGTCTTACTACCACTCCTGACGCAAGTAAATATTCGAGCGCAAATGGAGCGAGTTATGGTTTTAAAGATATGCGAACAGTCGGACAAAAAGCAGCCGCGAACGATATCGGATATTTAGCCGGCTTGAACTATCGCGGAATTCTTGGGTTGGAAGTTGGGGCTACGGTGTGGAGTGGTAATACGTCTCAGAAAGGTAAGGGATACACTGCGTACTCAGCGCTTTCAACTGTTGATGCAACGTTAACGATATGGGACGCCCACCTGAAATACTCGAACCGCGGTCTTGATGTGAAGGCTTTATATGCTGCTGGCACTTTATCCGACACCGCGAGTATAAATTCCGCACTTGGTATCTCTGGTAATAAGGCTGCGCCAGAGTCGTTCTATGGATACTACGGTGAGGTCGGCTATCATGTGTACAAAGAGGGTGATCTTGATGTAGCTCCATTTTTTAGATATGCCCGCTACAACACGCAAGAAAGCGTGGCATCTGGTTACACAATCGACCCCAATAACAACGAAACGGTCTATACGTTTGGTGTGAATTTTTACGTCCATCCGCAAGTCGTATTTAAATTTGACATTCAAGATTTTCAAACCGCAGATGCGAAGGATCGTTACAACCTTGGTGTGGGATGGATGTTCTAACTTGCGTCTGAAATTTTGCACTCCCCCTTCATGTGCAATAAGTAGGAACGGCGTCCGAGGACGCCGTTTTTTTTACTCGATACAAATTGTCGCGACCGCGTACGGTTTCAGACGAATTTTATTTCCAAGATCTTTTATTTGTTTTTGGAACTGCAAGGGGTTTTGCGTGGCGCGGATGAAACTGCTTTCATCAAGAATATTTCCCCGTAGGCTACGCTTTGCATTTTGGATCGTGACGCTTTGCGTTTCACTCGTTAGATTACCGATCCAAAGTGTGATTCCACCATTTTTGTCTTGAAGCGCAAAAGAGAATACAGATTTCTCGTTTGAGTTTTCGATATCAACTATTCGTTTTCCAGTGGAGTTCATTAACGCCGTTGCAACGTGATAGGCAGGGTATACCGAGGGACCTTTTAACGAGTTGAAATATGGTTGCATACCGTCAAACTTTCGGTGGATAACCCCTAACGGGCCAGTCGTCGAACCAATAGTCACCGCTTCCACATTCGTTTTAGCGAGTGTGCCGATATATCCGAGTAACCAGGAGGCGCCAAACAATCCACGTGTCCTTGGGTCTGCTTTCACCAGACAAATTCGCTCGTTCTTAGGATTTGGCGTGAATGTAGCGCCATGTGGATTATCACGACACCCAATTGCGCTCGGGCCAACACGGTGGGGTGATTTTCCTAAAAATGTTTTTCCGGTCTTAATCTGGAAGGGCAATGCTTCTAAGGTTTCCATCACGGATCGGTCATCTGCAGCATGTACAATCGGGCATGTAGCATTCATCGCAAAATCAAGATGTCCTTTTGGTGGTCTCTTGCGGTTAAGTTCGGTGAAGAAAGAGAACATGCCGCCCCCGAGCTTAATGTTTGGAAATGCTGCGCGCGTAGCTCGGTATAGAGCAGGTAGAGGTGGCGCTGGAGGCCTCTTGCCTCCCGGTAGGACAGATTTGAGATCTCCAACTGGGCAAACTGCGACCGCATCTAGTGATAAACCAGCGCGCTTCGCTAAGCGCGCCACTCCAAGCAGTTCACCTTTGAAACCTTTAATACTTTTTACTACGATTTCCAGAACAATCTTGGCATTTGTCGCATCCGCTATCGTTTTATAGCCAATCAATTCCTTTAAACCGTGCTTTTTCCGTGGGTCAAAGTGACATTGAAGAATCTTTGGGTTCGCATTGGATACAAGATTAAGGTTTTTTATCGACGTGGAAATTTCCTCTGCGGGTACCCCAAATCCGACTGGAATCATCTTCTTGGTCGTAGCTTTTTTGAGTTTTACGGTAATGTCTTTTTTCTGTGAGTTACTACTCTTGCCTTTAGCTTTTCCAGATAGGGTGACAGTAATCGCCTGTTCGACGGGCTTCCCAGCGGGAAGTGTGTAAGGCCACGGAAGAGCAAGTGGGCGAACATACGTTTTAAACGAAGCGTCGGTCCAGTTTCTGTGGTCTTCGGTTTCGTAAGTGTCACCCTCAAAGTTAACCGTTGCCACCAAACCAGGTAAAACCTCGTGAGTGAGTGACCGGATCTTTAAGAATGGCTGAATTGGGTTCACTTCCGTAGGAAACTTGGACCATTCATTTGTTCCTGATACATGTTTTGCGAGAGCGGGGCGACCAGCTACCCCGGTAAGCGGATGCAAAACAACGAATCCAGTTCGAGCTGTAAGAAAATTCGTTTTTGGTACTGCGACTCCGGTAAATCGGAGGTTTCCGTCTGCGCTGCCCTCGATCATTGCATCATAAGAAATCTCTTGCCCAGGTCTACTGCAAATCGCTTTAAAACGGATTGAGAACCCATCGCGTCTCTCATCAATCTTGAGATTTTTGATGTTCGGAATATAGGTCCCCCAATTCTCATCTCTGACTAAAAAACCAATTGCCCGCAGTACTTCCACACCATGAATCTTTAAATAGCGAAGTTGCCCACTATCAAATTCAACTTCAAGCGGGCCAGTTTTAAGAATCCGGCCGACCACGTCGCGTTGAGTGGTCCCACATAACATTATGTCTTTTGATATGTTTGCTGACTTCATGATTTGCTCCTCTCCGTGCAGCTAGTTTTTATTTTAATTGCCCAGATTAAATTGTCATTTCTGTTATTGGGTCGATATAGATAACTCTACTCATGTCTACGCTGAGTTCGATCGTCGTGTTATGCCCTAAGAGATCTTGTGGCCTTAATTCAGCCACGGCAGGGTTCTGACCGAGCCTAAACGTTACATAAGATCTGGACCCAGTGGGTTGAACGAGTTCTATGTTTACTGAAAGTTTTGAATACTGCTGATGATTTGCAATGTCCGCTCGGCTAAAGTGCTCGGGCCGGATCCCAACAATGATTGCCTTGTTCGCATGCGAAGTTAATTTATTTTTTATTTGCTCAGGGATATCTAGCGAGTGGTTCGAGTTATTAATCGTGACTTTATTCTCAGTAACCATGCCATCAATAAAGTTCATGGACGGTGATCCCAGAAATCCCGCTACATATTTGGTTGCAGGACGCTCGTACAGGTCAAGCGGGCTTCCTTGCTGTTCAATTTTTCCATCTCGCAGGAGAACAATGCGGTCCGCCATGGTCATTGCTTCGATTTGATCATGCGTCACGTAGATCATGGTTTTCCCGAGCTCTCGGTGCAGGCGTTTAATTTCACCCCGCATCTCGTCTCTCAATTGTGCGTCTAGGTTCGATAGTGGCTCATCGAATAAATAAATTCTCGCTTGCCGAACGATCGCTCTGCCGATCGCGACCCTTTGTAACTGTCCCCCGGAGAGTTGCCTCGGGTAACGCTCGAGTAAATGATCAATCGATAGCATGCGAGAAGCCTCGGCCACTTTCTCTTCAATCTCAACTTTTGGTGTTTTGCGCGCCCTAAGTCCAAAAGCAATATTGTCAAACACTGTCATATAAGGGTACAGCGCGTAATTCTGGAAAACCATCGCGATATCGCGATCCTTCGGCGCAACGTCGTTTACGACTTCGCCGTCGATTTCTATCGAACCCTCATCAATTTCTTCAAGCCCTGCGATGGTTCTCAGTAACGTGCTCTTGCCGCAACCAGATTGACCAACAAGAACCGTAAACTCGCCCTTTGGGATTTCCAGGTCAACGCCTTTTACCGCGTGCATCGACCCATAATATTTGTGAAGAGAATTTATTTTTAGATCTGCCATACGTGTTCGCCTACATTCCCAGAAATGATTAAGGTTCGGTTTATCCCTTCACTGCCCCAAGAGAAATTCCTCGCACCAGATACTTTTGCATGAATGCAACAATAAAAAATATCGGCAACGTGCCGAGTACTGACATTGCCGATATTTTCCCCCAAAAATTCGACTGACCGCCAAAGTAATGCGTGACCTGAACGGTGTACGTCGCCACATCTGTTCGTGTTAGGACGAGTGCGAAAATGAAATCGTTCCATGCGAATACGAAGGTGAAGATTGCAGTGGCAAAAAGCCCCGCTCGGCACATCGGAAAGACCACCTTCCAGACAACTTGCCATCGCGTGTAACCATCTACTAATGCTGCTTGTTCAAGGGAAATGGGGATGTCCATGATGTACCCACGCATCATCCAAATAACGTAAGGTAGATTAAATGCCGTGTAAAGTAAGATCAACCCAAAATAAGTATCGACCATTCCAAACCAAACATAGAGAAGAAACACGGGGAATACGATTGCGATGGGTGGAATCATTCGCTGAGATATGATCCAGTTTGCCAGATGTTCTCCACCTGTTTTAAATCGCGCTAGACTGTAAGCGCAAATCGTTCCGAGAATCATTGCGAAAATAGTACTGACTCCAGCGACAATTAAGCTGTTTCCAACTGTCGCCGCATCGCCATCTTCGAAAAGAACACGATAGTTACTAAGCTGTAGGGTTTCTGGCCACCAGACTGGGGGGTAAGCATAAATTTCATTGGCGGTCTTGAAAGAAATCATGAAGAGCCAATAAATTGGAAATAAGAAAAGAATCGTTAAGGCAACTACCGCGATGTAACGAAGTGCGAGTTTGATTTTTTTTCTATGACTCGTTTTCATCTCGCGATCTCTACTTTCTTAAGCGCGCCGATCACTAGCACTGACAGCAATATGATTATTAGCAGGGCTACTGCGCCGGTGTAACTAGTTTCGAATTGTTGAAAACCTTTGACATATGTAAAGATCGATATTGTCTCTGTCATCGTTCCAGGCCCTCCTCTTGTTAGCGCCCAAACAATATCGAATAGGCGGAAGAGATCTAATCCACGGATGAGAATCGCTACTGCCATAACTGGCCAAATCGCTGGTAGCACAATTTTAAAAAAAGTAGTCCAATAACCAGCGCCATCGATTGACGCCGCTTCTAACTGAGATTTATCAACCGCTGATAGTGCAGCAAGCAACAGTAGAAACATAAAGGGCGTCCATTGCCAAATTTCTGCAGCCAATATCGACGGATATACGAGATCGGGGTTAATTGTCCATAAAAGCGTTACCTCCTCACCGGTGAACCAACCCAGGATCTGATTGATGGGGCCAAAGCGGGTATCGAGTAGTAACGACCAGGTTGCACCTGAAACGACCGGAGCTACCACCACTGGTAGAACTAATAACGCAATGAAAATCTGCCGACCAGGTAATTTATCGATGAACAGTTGTGCCATTAGGAGGCCAAGTAGCAGTTCAATTGGTAGGGCGATACACGTGAAGATAATCGTGTGCATGAGCGCTTCCCAAAGTCGGGTATCAGTCCCAAGGGCGGTATAGTTTTGGAGCCCATGGAAGCTCGTGTCATTGTCCATCATGGTGATACCCTGAAAACTCACCAAGAGGGTGTAAATGAGTGGGAAAATTCCGATTAATAAAAGGATAAAAATTGAAGGCGCAATCAGTTGATACTTAAATCCACGATCGCCCAATATCAGCTGGGATAGAGGTCGTTTGTTTTTCATACGGCTATCTCACTTGAATCCCAATGTGTTGCTTAAAGTTGTGAAGCTCTGGTTTTCGATTCTAAAAAAAACTTAGGGGTCCTACCAGAGGACCCCTAAGGTCATAAGTGAAACTAATTTACGAAAAAATTAGTTTGGATAAGCGCCAGATTTCGCGGCCCAGCTCTCGTAAACAGCTTTCTGTTTATCAGTGCCAACGCTTGCGGTGATCTTATCCCACTCAGCTGCTACATCATCAAGGATTTTCTGAGGATTATCCCCTGCCCAGAGGCGGCTAATACCCTGACGAAGAGCCTCTTCGTACTTATCTGTCTGGATGAGAGACAAATCGAGTAAACCGGTTTGTGCAGCATCTCCTAAAGCAGCTAAGTAATCTTTCGCATCAGGCCAAAGTGCTTTGTAGCCCTCGTTCTCGAAGTGAGAATTTCTGAAAGGATCTCTCAGAGCGTAAGGAAGTTGTACACGTTGGTTACTGATCTCTTCACTATTTAGCCATTGGATAAATAGATATGCGGCCTCTTTATTTTTTGACCCTGAAGCTACTGATAGGGCAAATCCGGCTGCTAACTCAGGATGTCCACCAGGTGGAAGTGCATAACCGATTTTTCCAGCGATCTGAGTTTTTGGAACCCAATTCAATGCCTCTTCGTTCTCAAGGTATCCAGCTGCAAATCTTCCGTAAGGCGGCCAAGAGATGGTCATCGCCGATTTTCCTTGAACAAACTCCGCCAAGTTCTCCACGAAACCAAACTTCTCTACACCTTTGGCCATAAATTTGTTTTCTGTCAGCCAATCGTTGAAGACTTTCACGCCAGCTGCGCTATTTACAGTCGCTTTCATGTCTCCATCAAAGAACTTTCCGCCTTCATTTCTGAAGCGTTCCTGGAACATGAAGTTTCCATATCCTGGCTCACGGAACATGGATGCTCCGAACGTTCCCTCTTTCTTAAGCGCACCAGTTAAGAATTGCCCGACTGAGATAAAGTCTTCCCAAGTCGTTGGGACCACTAAATCCTTTCCGGTTTTGCTCTTGTAAGCATCTTGGAGATCTTGACGAGCAAAAATATCTTTGCGGTAGTACATCAAGAATACATCACCGTCATCTGGGAACCCATAAATTTTTCCATCTACGGTCATTTGATTGTCGCGATAGGTAGCTGCGATGTTCTGTAGCTCACCGCGGTAACCGTACTTGTCGACGAGGCCATCGAGTTCTTCCAAAGCGCCCATCTGAACGAGGTCAGGCATCCATGCAGGAATTACGTTAAGCGCATCGTAAGCACCTGAGCCTGCGCGATAATCTTGTGCGATTTTCGTAAACATTTCGGATGTTGGTACTTCTACGACTTCAACCTTACATCCGGTAGCCTCAGTCCATTTTGGACCGGAGAACTTGATCGGGTCGAGTGACTGAAGTCCAGCCTCCCAAACGATCGTGATTGTCTTGCCATCAGCGCACAATGGTTTCGCTGCTTCTACTGCAACCTCAGCCGAACTCTTGCCCGACGTATCGTACGATCCGCTAACTCCTTGGTCGTCGCCTTTTCCGCAACCGGAGAGGCCCACCGCAAGAGCTCCCGCTGCGACTAATGCTACGGCTGTTTTGGTATCCCAGCCACTTAATGTAGTTCCTGCCATAATCTCCTCCTTGATTTGGTACGCTATTCCCGCGGGAACAAGGGCGTTCCAATTTTTTCTGTAGTATTCCCGCCTTTTTGATTTTGAACATATTGGGCGGGTCAACTAAGCATTCTGTTCTTCAGTGCAAAAAAGTCAAGACCTTTGGGCTTATTTGAAGGGTGAAATTATCGTATGAAGAAACTTAATCTAAGAGCTGCGGCGAAACTGCTGGTAGACCAGCGATCAGGACTCAAACCGATCAAAAAATTGCCCGATGCTCTGCAACCAAGAAATGAAGTTGAGGGATACGCACTTCAACGTGGGGTTGGTGAATTATTGAGTTTTTATTTGGGGCCGCTTGCAGGTTACAAGATAGGATGCACTACCCCAGTCATGCAAAAATTTCTTGAGATCCCGAATCCCTGTGCTGGCGAAGTATTTCGTTCTACTGTGGTCAAAAACATGGCGGTAGTTCCGCGAATGGGATTCGTGAAGGTGGGGATCGAGTGTGAGATCGCCGTTGTTTTGGCGTGTGATCTATCTGATCCGAATTTAGTTGGTGATGCAGAATGGCTCTCTCGAGCAGTTGGTGGGGTCATGGCGTCCATGGAGATAGTCGATGACCGATACGAAGATTACCGAACGATTGGAGTGCCAACTCTGATTGCAGATAATTTTTTTGACTCTGGATGCGTGCTTGGGACGCCATTGCAAAAGTGGAGGAACCTGGATCTCAGAAGCTTACGAGGCACTACAAAAATTAACGGGAAGTTAGTGGGAGAGGGTCAAGGGGATCTCATCATGGGCGACCCATTACATGCACTCACTTGGCTTGCCAAATCCCTCTTATCGCGTGGGCAATATCTTAGAAAAGGACAGTTCGTTACCCTCGGAAGTGTTGTGGAGACGAAGTGGCTAAATGCTGGTGATGTTGCCGAGGTGGAAATCGAGAGATTGGGTTCCGTAGGGTTGAGGGTTATATAAAAAAAATGGCTGAGCTACACGCTCAGCCATCCATTTGTAAAACTTAATTTTTATTCTTAGTAAATCACAATCGGGTTTCCTGGTGACCCTGTTCCACCAATGATTCTTAGTGGAGACCAGATGAACGCGCCCTCATAAACTTTAGCGTCCACGAGAGACTTTGTATCTACGTTCTCAAGATTCCAAATTCCAAGCTGAACCTGTAATTCGGTATGACAAGGTACAGCCCAGCCTTCAACCTCGTTTCCAGGCTGAGCGTCATTGGCCGAAGTATCTCCCATGGTTAGAGCGATATTCCTCTCACCCATGTACTTACAAGCGCTGTAACCAAATCCAGGCTCGCCCTGCGCAAACTTTGCACGGGCTGCAGCACGCTCGTCTGAAGACATAGACTTGTAACGATCATTGCTCCAGGTGTTTCCCTGTCCAGTGTGAACTGCTACGCAGTCGCCAGACTGGATTGCGCCTAAGCCTTGCATTTTTAGGATCCCCTCAATGTCATCGGCTGTAACGATCCCACCGACATCAGCAGATGTTTTTGGAATAGGGAGCATTTCCTCGCTAGCAGAAATTTGCCCGATCTTCTTTTTGTAGGCTACTGCATCAAGTACAACGAGGCGGCAAACGAATCCCAGTTCGCCAATATGTTCGACGCCAGCGTCACCCATACCGACTACTCGTCCTCCAGCCCCGCGCTCGTATCCGTTCTCAGGATTCATAGGGTTGAAGCCGTTGTACATGTATAGACCCTTCGAGGTGTTCACGCCAATGTGTCCAGGTCCATCGAACTGAGTTTGAATTTGTCCGATCTCGGTCGTTACGAGCTCGTCATGGTATATCAGCGCGTTTGCTCCGAATGGTCCGCCAGTAGGAGTTCCAGGAATGGTCATGTTCCAACCTCTTGGTCCGAACGCCGGTGCCTCTCTGTGGTAGTACTTACCGACACTGATAGCCTTAAACTGCTTGATAGTTGCCAAGGCGCGCTTAATGTTGGCAGAGTTTTTCATGTGATTGGCGCTTCCGGCCTTATCACCTGCTCCCCAATACTTTGATGGAGCCCACTTGTTGTTTATTGGGTCATCGTTTATCGGACCAGAAAGCGGATCCGTCGCCCCTCCAAAAGCAGATACTGCGCCGAAGCTTAATGCTACTGCCGCGGCGACTGCTCCAAACTTCTTAAACATAATCTCCTCCTCCAAAACATGTTGATGGTTCGATCTGCTTTATTCGTAAGATTGTTGTTTTTGCAGATTGGTATAAAGTCTCATATGTAGGGACGGTAAGCAATAGGCGTGAGCGAGTTTCAGAGAGCGGGGTGGGCATTGATTTCGACAGAGCAGTTGTCAAAATACAAGGAAGACGGTTTTATTGTCGTTAGGTCAGTCGTTGATGAAATTATGCTGCGACGCATAAATAATGTCGTGGATAATTTAATAGCTCAAAGCGCAGACATCAAAGAACATAACGACATATATGATTTAGAGCCAAACCATACGCCGGAACAGCCACGAGTGCGGCGCATCAAGACTCCGCATAAGTGGGACTCGATTTTTTGGGACCTGGTTAATTCCGAGCGTATGACAGAGTGTCTTCGCGCTCTGTTGGGGCCTAACGTCCGGTTACATGGATCGAAACTAAACATGAAATTACCGGGCGACGGCGCCGCCGTAGAGTGGCATCAGGATTGGGCTTTTTACCCTCACACCAACGATGATGTACTTGCGGTTGGTGTGATGCTAGATGATGTCACTGATGATAACGGCCCAATGCTCGCGATATCTGGTAGCCACAACCAGCCAAAGGTTTGGGATCATCATCAGGACGGATTTTTCTGTGGAGCGATAAATCCTGAAAATGCGTCAGATGTGAATTTTGATAGTGCCGTTAGATGTACTGGTCGAGCGGGTGATTGCTCTTTTCATCATGTGCGATTGATACACGGTTCTGAAAGTAATACGTCTCTCAAACCGCGTCGGTTGTTGTTGTATGAATGCTCGGCTGCGGATGCATGGCCGCTGTTGAGGTTTTCTTCACTGGAGGAGTTTGATAGCAGGATGATCTGCGGTGAATCCACGATTGAGCCGCGTTCGGAGGATGTGCCAATTCGCATGCCGCTACCCCCTGCAGTGCGGCAGGGTTCTATATACGAGAATCAGATCGAACTTCGTAATCGATACTTCACTTGATACTTGAATTATTTCGTGCGTCTCCGAGCAAATGTTATCGCCTGAACAACTCAATAAATATCTCACCGATGGATTTTTAAGTCCGGTACCCGTATTGAGTTCTTTTGAGGCTGGCCGTTACAGGAGCTCGCTTGAAGAGTTTGAAGATGTTCACGGGCTCGTCATGAAAACCGCTTTTAGAAACAAACCCCACCTCGTGTTTACGTGGGTGAACGAGTTGATGCGCCATCCAAATATTCTGGGTGCAGTTGAAACGATCTTGGGTCCAAATATTTTGGTTTGGGGAACCAATTTTTTCATTAAAGAACCCGGGGATGAGACATTTATATCTTGGCATCAAGACTCCACTTACTGGGGGCTTTCGACGCCGGATGTAGTGACCGCTTGGTTAGCGCTAAGCCCTAGCAATATTCGAAGTGGGGCGATGAAGATGATTCCTGGCAGCCACCTTGTCGATCAGTTGCCACATAAGGATACTTTTGAGGAAAAAAATTTATTAACGAGAGGTCAGGTGGTGGACTGGAGCTCACAACCCGAAGCTTCGCAGTTGCTTGAGTTGAATCCGGGTGAAATTTCCTTACATCATGTCCGTACGGTTCATGGTTCTGAGCCAAATCTCAGCACAGATCGTCGTATTGGTCTAGCGATTCGCTACATCCCCACCCATTTGCGGCAAATATCTGGCGAGCGTGACTATGCAACACTAGTAAAAGGTGAAGATGATTTTGACCACTTTATCCAGGAGCCTATACCGGAAGAGACTATGGGTTCTGACGAAATCGAGGCTCACAAACTAAGTGCCTCAGAGTCCTTTAAGATCCTTTATCGAGGTACCGGCAGGGGAGTAGAGGTCTAGGTCGTACGGATTTAACTTGGCGCTGAGGGTAGGCAACTTTTTGTCGATATTGGAGACAAACCTTCATTATTAATAAAATGAAAATATTGGGGTTACAGAAAATGAAATTAGCCGCTGTTTTATTCATCTCAATTTTTTCGAGTGTAAGCTTTGCGCAAACGTACTCTATGGAATCTTTTTCGCAAGTCAATGAAAATGAGATCTCCCGCTTCTATGTAGAGTCGGTTAGGGACTCGAATGGTGAGCGATTATTTGACGTAATCATTCGAGTTATAGACCCAGAGGCGGTACGTCCACAATCGATGGTTTCCAGAAAAGTTAGTTTTCGTGCTCGATGCGACTCCAAGGAGCTCACAGTTTCTCTAGTCGATATCCGAAACATTAAGGGCCAAACGATCAAGATGATCACCGTTCCACCGGGGGGTGAGGAGTACCACAAGCCAGAACTCGGAACCAAGGAAGACGATTGGTTGTGGAAGGCTTGTGGCTGAACCCAGATCAAGAAGCTTGTTGGATCGGCAACTAATCTAAGCCCTCACTGCTACCCCACGTTTGCATTAGCGTATTCGAAGGTAGGTTTTCGTCTACAAGTTTGTTAGCGGTTTCGATTCCTGCGACCGGTAAGCCAGTTGGATCTAATACGCCGATTTGCACTAACACCGAAGCCTGGTCCCAGTAGATGTGCTCGTTGTAGAGCTTATCTCCACGAAACTTTACGATCGCTACAAGCGGAATTTCTACTCGTTTTCCAGTTGGTTTCACTCCAGGAAGCATCCAGTCGATCTCGATGTCATGCGTGAAGCAAAATAGCATTTCATCAACGACAATCCCCTCGCCGATTGTCCTAGAGATGGGGATTAGAGATGTATCCTGCGGACACTTAGGAATGAAGTGATGTTTATAGAAACGTTTGAGGTTGTCGTGCCCAACGCCGCCCGTCATAGTTGGGATGTGATTAACATATGGCTCAGACACCATGGTCCCCATAGTCGCATCAACATCTCGCGTTGCAAACTCGTACTCGCAGTGTTTGTCCCAAAGCGAGGAGAAATCAAAATGCGGCCCCATAGTTTTTCGGAAAGATGCTATCGACCGGTGATGCGCCATGAGTGCAGATGGCTTGTGATAGTGCTCTGACTGCGGTCTCGCAAAAGCATGGTCAACCTCTGGATAAATGTAAATTTCACTCGCCGGTGTTACTTTCAAGGCGTCACGAATTTTTTCGACCTTATCCATTGGCGCATACTTATCGTTCGCTGCAAAATGTAAAACAAGCGGTACTTTAATTTTTTTTGCATCCTCCAAGTACTCGTCAATCGTGACTCCGTAGTAACCAACTGCACAATCAACTCCAGCACGAGCCGCTGATAGATAAGCGAGGCGCCCACCAAGACAAAAACCAAGGGCGCCTACTTTGCCTACAACTTCTGGCCTTGACCTGAGCGCTTTCACTGTTTCTGTGATGTCTCGCACCCCAGCGTCCGTATCGAATTGCTGAAATAACTCAAATGCTCGGTTCCAATCTTGTTCTGTATATCCGAGTTGGATCTCTGGCTCGATACGCCAAAATAAGTCTGGAGCTAATACAACATAACCCTCTTCAGCGTAATAATCAGCGACATCTTGAATGTACTGATTAACACCGAAAATTTCCTGACAAAGTACGATTCCTGGCCCCTTACCCGAAGAAGGTACCGACAAATAACCTTTGAAACTTCCCCCATCTGAAGCGGGGATCTCAATCCACTGACCAGCCATCTTTCTCTCCGATTAGTACTTTAAATATGGGTTCATTTATACCTGAAATTCCTCTCTTGCAAAAATATAGGTTTTTCGTTTATGCGCTGCTCTACAATGTGTTCTTGACAAAGTAACCGCTTATACCTAGATTCACCAACTAGAGTAGGTTAATTCAAAAAATTATATTTTTGGGGTAGGGGAGATAAATGCATACGTTTGATCGACGTCGATTTTTAAAAATTTCGGGGATAGCCGCCGCCGCTCCTTTGGCTGGCTCGGTCCTTTTCTCCGGCTGTAGCAAGGGAAGCGACGTACTATCGATCGCGTATAACGTACCACTTCCTTCTTGGGATCCTACGACTGGACCATCGTCGGTGAATCCGACAATCCAGACCTATTACAAAGCTGTTTTCGATAGCTTCATAGATCAAAACCCAGATCTCAGTTTTAAAGCCGGATTATTAACCGAATGGGGGTGGAATGAGGACCGTACAAAAATAAAAATGACGGTTCGGGAAAATGCATTTTGGCACGACGGTAGTCCAGTGACGCCAGAGGATGTTGTATGGTCTCTCGAGCGCGCCGCGAACCCAGACAGTGGGAATCCGATTCAATTTGTTTGGAGCAAGATTAACAACTTCAGCATTTCTGGCCAAGAAATCACTGCCGACGTCAAGGAGTTTGAACCTACGTTATTTAAGTGGATGGCGTTCCTCACGGGCTATGTCATGCCGAAGAAGGCGTACCTAGAGAGGGGAGCAGAGGCGTGGGAGGAACAGCCGATTGGCAGTGGCCCTTACATGGTCGAAAAGTTCGAGAGGAACGCCTATGTCCGCCTCAAGGCGTTTCCGCAGTACTGGGGTGACAAGCCAGAATTTGAGACGGTTGTCATTAAGATGGTTCCTGATGCCTCTGCTCGGGTAGCGGAGATCGAGAGTGGTGGATCCGACCTTACTCTTCAAATTCCGTATGAAGAGTTTAATCGGCTATCGAGCAAAGGTTTCTCTGGACAGTCTTACCCGGTCTCCGATATTGGTATGATTTTCATTTCAAACCGAGAGCCCATGCTCGATAAAAATGTTCGATTGGCTATGCATCACGCGATCGATAAAAAAGCAATCGTCAACGATTTGCTTCTTGGGTTTGGAACACCAATCGATACCTTACAAGCTCCAGAATACGACGCTTTTGAGTCGACTACGACTGTTGGTTATGATCTAGAGTTAGCCAAGAAATATTTAGCGAAGTCAGGCTTCTCCGTGTCGAATCCTGTCAAATTCACCATTCAAACTACGCGAGGTTATAAGCCGAAAGATTACGAAATGATCGAGGCTATTGTGGGAATGTGGAAACAAGTAGGTATTGAGGCGTCTATAGAGATTTATGAGATCGCCAAACACTTCGAGTTGCGAATGCAACACAAACTTGCGCCTGCAGCGTTTTATAACTGGGGTAACTCGATTGGTGATCCTTCAACTTCAACCGGCTTTGCAATGTTTAGTTACTCGCCACATTCGGCTTTCAAGAGCCCTGAGGTCGACAAACTGATCGGACCACTCTGGGGCGAACCTAATGAGGAGAAAAGAATCGAGGGATACAAGAACGTCGACCGTTACATTGCAGACGAGGGCTTAGTAATTCCGCTGCTGCAATATTCACAGCCGGTGGTGTATCGTTCGGGCCTTTCTTTCACCGCTCACACTGCGGGATTTATTCTGCCTCAAAATATTAAGTCGGCGTAAGTAATATTGATGCACGACTAGATTGGAGAGTGGAGCTTGCCTCCACTCTTTCTTTTTTGAAAGCTAACATTGATTGCTCTATTGATCGCCTGAACTTTTGAATATGTTTGGCCGTTATCTAATGCTCAGGTTGTTACTTGCGATTCCGACGATTTTTTGCGTCGCTGTTATCGTATTTGTCTTAATGCGGATAGTCCCCGGTGATCCGATATCGATGATGATTCCACCGGGAGCCTCGCCAGACGACATCGAAAATTTGCGCGAAATTTATGGGCTCAATAAACCTGTCCTCGATCAATTTTTGATTTGGCTGAATGGCATCGCAGAAGGAGACTTGGGAAGGTCCATTAGTTTAAAACTTGGTGTGGGGCAGCTAATACTCAATCGCTTACCCGCGACTTTAGAGCTTGTTATCCTCTCAATGGGGATAGCGATTTTCTTAGCGGTTACCGCATCGGTTGCTGCCATTCGATACAAGGACACACTTGTCGAGAGAGTTTTAGATACTTTTACGGGGGTTGCGCAAGCGATTCCGGACTTCTTATGGAGTCTACTACTCCTATTATTCTTCGGCGTAATACTTCCATTGTTTCCAATTACAGGACGATTGGATCCTTCGCTCTCGTTCGACCCGATAACAAACTTTTATTTTTTTGAAGCTATTTTTACGTTTCGACTGGATGTGGTTTGGGATTTACTTGCGCATTTAGCGTTACCGTCGTTTGCGTTGGCATTCCCGCTTGCCGCCTCCTTGTCCAGAGTGCTGCGCGGATCACTATCGGAGGCTATGTCCCAGGATTACATAACACTTGCACAGGTCAAGGGTTATTCGCGTTTAGAGGTGATCACGAAGTTCGCACTCCGCAATGCCTTAATCCCGACGATTACGTTATCTGGAGTTCAATTCGCTTTTTTAATTGGGGGAACCGTTCTTGTTGAATATATATTTTCTTATCCGGGTTTAGGTAATCTCGCGATTTCTGCGGTAGTGCAGCGTGACCTCCCGCTCATACAAGGTCTGATTCTCACCTTTGCCGTCATGTTTGTTATTACGAATCTATTGATTGATTTGAGTTACGCGCTAATTAATCCGCGATTACGGGGGCGCTGAAGATATGCCGACAACGAGCGTATTTAAAATTTCCTCATTCAGTATTTTTGTAATTGTGTTGCTTGGGTTTGCGGCGCTATTTGCTCCGATCATCGCGCCGTATGACCCCATGGCTCAGGACCTAAAGAACTCGTTTCTTCCGCCATTTTGGCTGGGAGGGACTTCAGAGCATCTTCTCGGTACCGATAGTCTCGGTCGGGATTTATTATCCCGAATAATTTTTGGTGCAAGGGCTGCCGTTTATGTATCAGTCATTGGGTCATTTTTTGCTGCGTTGATTGGTGTCGTTCTCGGTCTGTTATCGGGATATTTTGGTGGGGCATTGGATGCGCTCATCTCGAGACTTGTAGATGCGTGGATGAGCTTTCCATCCGTGCTGCTGTGTATTGTTCTAGCCGCGGTTATTGGACCAGGCCTCGAGACGGTAATAGTCGCGATTATTATCATCGACTGGACTAGATTTTGTCGGGTAGTGAGATCCGAAACGATCGTTCAGAAATCATCGGACTATGTGAGCGCCGCGATCATCGGCGGACTTTCGCCACTAAAGATTTTGATAAAAGAGGTTTTTCCGAATATTGCGCCCTTGTTAGTCACCTTACTGACGCTTGAGATGGGTATTGCAATTGTGGTGGAGGCGATTTTGTCGTTCGTTGGCTTGTCGTCGTCACACATTCCGACATGGGGTGGGTTGATCCAGGAGGGCCGACTCTACGTGAATCAGGCTTGGTGGCTAATGGGTGCTCCAGTTTTCTGTATTGTCGTTGTCGTTCTGGCATTTAACTTAATCGGTGACTCCGTCCGGAAGCGCATAGACCCGGTGTTGAGAGCATGAAAAATATTCTTGAGATAAGGGATTTGATTGTAGGAATTGATTCCATACCGCCAACGTGGATTTTGCGGGAGGCTAATCTCTCGATTGGCGAGGGCCAAATTGTAGGTCTGGTCGGAGAATCTGGCGCTGGAAAAACCATGGTGAGCCGGGTGATTCTTGGTTTTACGCCGGAAGGGTCGCGAGTTTTTGGTGGAGAAATTCATTTTTGTGGGTCTAAAATTTCGGACCTAAATAGGGACTCAAGACCTTTTTTACTGGGTAAAGAGGTGACGTACATTCCACAGAATCCGATGACGGCACTAAATCCAGTTCAGAGAATTAATGATCAGATGACGGATGTTTTAATACGGTATTTGCAGCTAAAACCCCGCGATGCGACGAAGCGAGCAGTGTCTTTATTATCGGAAGTGCAAATCCATGACCCAGAAAAAGTATTGAAGCTCTACCCTCATCAACTTTCAGGCGGTATGCGCCAGCGAGTACTCATCGCGATAGCGTTTGCATGCAATCCCTCTTTGGTGATAGCCGATGAGCCAACAACTGCTCTTGATGTGACGGTCCAAAAAGAAATTTTAGGATTGATAAAGCGGATGCAATCGAGTCATGGAACATCAATGCTTTTTATCAGCCATGATCTAGGGGTTGTCTCAAAGATTTGTGACGTCGTTAACGTCATGTACGGAGGACAAGTGCTGGAGACCCAGGAGGCTGATGCGTTATTCAGCGCTCCCTCACACGTATACACAAAAGCGCTTTTATCAGCGACGCCGCGTTACGATCGACCCGGCGACTTACTTGAGCCTGTGTCTGATCGTTTGGTGACCGAGATGGGCAAGACGATTTTATCTTGGGATAAAAGGGCCGAGGCATGCTTTTACAAGTAAGAGATCTGTCGCTATCCCTCCGGGATACTGAGAACTCTTGGTTTTGGTCGAGGGGCGAACATGTAAACATATTTAATGGGATCAATTTTGATATTGATCTGGGGCAGTCACTAGGTATCGTCGGAGAGAGTGGCTCAGGAAAGACTTCATTAGCAAAAACAATCACACGTCTTTACCAACCAAGTCGGGGAAGTTTGCTATTTGACGGTGTGGATATCTCCAGCTTGCGTGAGAATGAACTAGGGTCCTTTCGTTCCAAGGTTCAGTTTATTTTTCAGGATGCGTTATCTGCTTTGAATCCCAGGCAAAC
>Ga0222715_10000552_pt1 | contig 37271 bp, 24 predicted proteins | sample C33_9DmetaG_FD_165056 | JGI IMG/M metagenome (GOLD analysis project Ga0222715, IMG submission 165056) | Estuarine water microbial communities from San Francisco Bay, California, United States - C33_9D | ecosystem: Environmental > Aquatic > Marine > Unclassified | place: USA: California...
TGGTAAAACACAATATATAGATATTACAAATGAATGATCCAATCACTTCAAGAGTGCAAAAAGCACCTTTATTAAAAAAAGCTAAACCACCTGCCCCTTCAAAGAAAAAATCTTTAGGGTATTATAATGAAGCCAAGCCAACAGGTACAGGCGCAGCTGCGGGCGGCGGTATGTCGCAAAAAGGTGTAAATAAATACAAAAAAGATAATCCAGGTAGTAAGCTACAAACAGCAGTAACAACTCCCCCTAGTAAATTAGATCCAGATAGCAAAGCTGCTAAAAGAAGAAAATCATTTTGTGCGCGTTCAAAAAGCTGGACATCAGAAAGAGGTAAAGCGGCGCGCAGAAGATGGAATTGTTAATTTAAATTTTATATTATGAATACAACTTTAATTTTAATTATTATTCTAGCTATAGCAATGGCAGTTTATTTTGCGTTTTTACATTTTGGTAAAATCAAAGATATGGACAAAGATGGTATTCCAGATAAAATAGAGGATGCCGCGCAAGAAGTTAAGCGTAGAGCTAAACGAATTAAAGAAGAAGTAAAAGATGTTACTGACGCTGTAAAAGAAGTTGGTAACCAAATTACTGATATTAAAGATGCTGCTAAAGGAAAAACTAGAGCGGGTCGAAAAAAACAAAAATAATGGCTAATAAAAAAAAATTTAAAGACACAGGCGTCGGTAAATTTTTATTAGAAAAAATTCCAGGTGTAGTTGGAGCATTAGCAAATGATACTCCGGTTGGTTCCGTTATACAGGCTATTATTGGTGGATCAGATATGTCTGAAGCTGATAAAGAAATAGCTTTAAAAAAATTAGAACTAGAAAGGGCTGAAATAGACGGTGTAACTAAAAGATGGGTCGCGGATGCTAGATCAGGTTCTTGGCTTGCCTCAAATGTAAGACCATTAATTTTAGTATTTTTAACAATTTCATATGTCATAGGTTGGTATATGAATTATTCATTAGATAATATAACAAGTTTATTAACAATAGTAATTGGAGGCTATTTTGGCTCAAGAGGAGTTGAAAAAGTCTTTGGCGATAAAATGCACAAATAGATGGCTAGAATATTTACATATGATCAGGATCCAAGCTTAAATTTAAATGATAAGCTAATAGGGACAAATTCTGAAGATAATACAACAAAAAACTTTACAGTCGATAGTTTATTGGAGTTAGCTAATAATGTTAACGCTATTAAACATTTTGATGGTATTGTATTCAAAGCACAAGACTATAATGTTGATTCTGATCAGTATGGTATCATTACTAATACAACAGGAACATATTCTTCAACAGATTTTAATGGTATTACACAAATATATTTATCAAAAAAGAATTTAAAAAATTCCAATGTAGCTGAATATATAGACGTATTAGCAGGTTATGATATTCGTATAACTAATAAAAATGATGTAAATAATTTTGGTATTTATCGTGTTGATTCTATATCTGATTATGGTACATATAAATTATTAATTTTAACTAATCAAGACGCTTCAGGTCAATTACAAAAGGGAGTTGAATATTATGTATCAACACTTGGTAATAATCTTAAAAACTTAAATTCATTTTCAGTAACATCTTTAAATGATGTAACAAGTGCCGGATCAGGACAAATTATTACATCCGAAGAAAGAATTTTATTTAATACGGTTACTGATAAAATAAATATATCGGATATACAAAATAATTTAACTTCTAGCAGTGACGATGATGAAAGCAAGCCATTATCTGCTTACCAAGGGTATATATTAAAAGGTTATATAGATAGTATTAATGCTTTATTAGCATCTGACAATGTTGACCTTGACACTTTACAAGAGGTTGTAGATTTTATTGAAGCAAATAAATCTACTTTGGATAGTTTAGCTATATCAAATATAGCTGGATTACAAGTTGCTTTAGATGGTAAAGTAGATGTAATTGTTGGTAAAAGTTTATCTACTGAAGATTTTACAACAGCTCTTAAAACAAAATTAGAAGGTATAGCTGATGCTGCTGAAGTAAATGTAAAAGCGGATTGGGGTGAATCAAATTCTGCCTTAGACTCTTTTATATTAAATAAACCTACCGACGTTACAGACCTATCATTGCATAATGTTGCTGAACTAGCAGATGTAACTTCTGTTGGGTCTGGCGCTATAATAACTACTGACGAAAGAAATAAGTTGGGAGGTATTGCAGCGGGTGCAGAGGTTAATGTACAAGCCGACTGGAATGAAACTAATAATTTATCAGATTCATATATACAGAATAAGCCAAGTGTAGTAGCTGGCTCTACCACAATAGCAATTAACGGCACAACAAATGAAGTTGAAGTAACCGGCGGAACACAAGATTTATCTACAAATAGATCTTGGACAGTTGGATTACCAAATGACGTTACTATTGGTAATAATTTAACTGTAACAAATAGCATAGGTGGCGCAAGCGCTAGCATAACTGGTCAATTAGATGCTGCAAGCGTTGATGCTGGTGATAGATTAATATTGTCTACTGCAAGTGCATCTGACCCAGCTGAAGATAATGCTATTTATTTTAAAACAGAAAATAGCCATGACACAATGTATTTTAGGTATCATGGTCATACTTTAAAAATAGATACATTAACAGAAGTAATTCCTTCTGGTATTACATCTGGTGGTATTTTATCAGCTGCGAATACAACTCAATTTACAATTACAGCTGGTACTGGTATAATAAATGATCTTAATAAAGAATCTGGGGCTACCGAACCATATCCAGAAATACAATATATATCTTGGTCTCAACAAACTATTACAGTTTCAAATCTAGATTCTGGTAGTACACAACAGAAAAACTCTTGGATTTATATTGATGAAACAGGCACAGTACAACAACAAGCAACTGCTTTTACTGATGCACAAATAGCCAATAAGATTATTATTGGTTCTGTGGTACACTCTTCTGGTACTATTGATTTTGTAAAAACATTCCCAATGACTGCTTACGCGGCAACAGCCCAATTAGCTGAATTTGCTAGAATGTTTGGCCCAATGAAAAAAACAGGGCATTTAATTACTCCAAATGGGGCAAATTTATCTATTGATAGAGCTGCTGGTACTGCATTTGCTTTTGGTAGAAATTACTCCATTGATCCTAATGCTCCCTCTATAGTTACAGATAATGCTAAAACTATTTGTAAGATACATAGATATTATTCTGATGGTTCAGGCGGGCATGTCAAAGATACTAATGCTGGCGCCGGTTATAACACTTTAGATCCGACTAAATATGATGCCTCTGGAACTTTAACATCTATGAACACGGCTAAGTTTAGTGTTCAAAGATTATATTTCTTCCCAACAACCCCAGATGTTGTAGTTTCTTATTACGGTAAAGGATCTTACAACAGTATTGATGAAGCTGAAAAAAGTTATTTAGTAGAGCAATTTAATGAAGCGGATAACACTGCTAGTCAAGCTATTTATCTTGGGTCTATTATATTAAAGGGTGATGCAACGGCGCTTAACAATGCTGGTCAAGCAAAAATTCTTACTGCTGGAATATTTAGAAGCTTAGCCGCTGTTAATATTGGTGGTACTGCTGCAGCACAAGCTCTTATTGATTTAACTGATGTTGATACATCTGGTGTTGCTGATGATTATATTTTAAGATATGATAGTTCATCTGGTCAATTTTTAGCAGAAGCTTTAAATACAGATGTTGTTGCAGAAGGTTCAACTAATTTATATGATAAAACGGTAACATTAACAGAAGGTGATAACATAACAATAACTGGTACTTATCCAGACTTTACAATAGCATCAGCTCACCCAACAATTACCGGCGCCGCATCAGATTCTACAAATACAGGCTCTACGTTTATTCAAAGCTTAGGCTTTGATTCTAATGGGCACGTCACAAGTGTTAGCACCTCTACTTTCCCATCAGATATTAATACAACATATACTATAGGTGTTGAAGCCGGGGCTACAAACACTTCGGTTATTAGATTAACTGGTAGTGACGCAACAACTGACGATATTACTATTGCTGGTGGGAGTAATGTTACAGTCACTGAAGTTGGTGATACAATAACTATTGCGTCTAGCCACCCAATTATTCCTACAACGGGTGGGGTAGATAATAGTGGTTATACATATATTCAAGATATTACTTTAGATAGTAATGGGCATGTTACAGCTATTGGATCTTCAACAATATCTACAGCTGCTGTTTCAAGTGGGAGCGCATCTCTTGTAACTGGAGATGATGTTTATAGTTATATTGCTGGATTAGGATATTCAACTACAACAGGCACTGTTGATACTGCTAATAGCCCTGGCGCTAATGAGTTTGCTAGATTTACGGATAGTAATACAATTGAGGGTCTTACCGCGAGTGAATTAAAAGCTGCGCTTGATTTAGAAATTGGTACAGATATTCAAGCTTATGACGCTGACCTTTCGACCATTGGTGGCCTTGCTAAAACAGATGGTAACTTTATTGTTGGCAATGGTTCAACTTGGGTTGTTGAATCTGGTAATACAGCTAGAACATCACTTGGCCTTGGCAGTGGTAATAATGTTACATTTAATGATTTAACTGTTTCTGGCAATTTACTCGTAAATGGTTCAACAACTACATTAAATACAGCCACTTTAACTGTTAATGATTTAAATATTACCGTGGCGGACGGAGCGACTTCCGCATCCGCTGCTGATGGCGCTGGTATTACTGTTGCAGGTGCTAATGCAACAATAACATATGCTTCTTCTGGAGATAAATGGGTGTTTAATAAAGCACCTTACTATAATACTAGTAGATTATTAACAACAGCTGATGAAGGTTCTGGAAATGGTATTGATTCAGACACTTTAGATGGGCAGCATGGTAGTTATTATTTAGATTATCAAAATTTTTCTGGTACACCTACAATAAATAACGCGACTATTACTATTGCTGCTGGGTCTGGTTTAACAGGCGGCGGATTATTCACGGGAAATCAACTTGCTAATGGTACAATTACACTTAATCATCAAGACACATCATCACAAGGATCTGTAAATAATTCGGGTCGTACATATATTCAGGATATTACGCTTGATACATATGGTCACGTTACTGGCATTTCTTCTGCTACTGAAACTGTAGTAGATACAAATACCCCTAATTTTTATATACAAGCTCCATCCGGCACACCAAATCAAACTGTAAACTCTAATGATATACTTGTATTTACAGGATCTGGAGCAACAACTGTATCAAGCTCTGGTACTACTACAAAAACAATAACTATTTCTTCTACAAATACTACTTATTCAGCTAGTGGTGATTATGGCTTAACTATGTCTGGCACACAGTTTAGGCTTGAAGATGACCGCAGAAGAAATTCAAGTACTACAGATATTTATAGTGGTAATACGCATGATTATACTTTCTATGATGCCTCTGAGGGTATTAGATGGTATACAGAAGGTGTTGAAGAAATGCGACTGACAAATGGGGGTGACCTACACGTTGACGGCGATGTAATTGCTTATTCTGGTACTGTATCTGATCAAAGATTAAAAGATAATATCGTTACTATTGATAATGCTCTTGAAAAAGTTGAATCATTAAGAGGTGTATCATATACGTGGAACCAAGGAAGCAGAAAAGGTAAAAACGAAATAGGGGTTATTGCACAAGAAGTTGAAAAAGTATTCCCTGAAATAGTTCATGAAAAAGAATTACCATTTATAGATGGCGGCGAATATAAAGTTGTAGATTATGAAAAATTAACAGGTGTACTTATTGAAGCTGTTAAAGAATTATCTGCAGAAGTAAAAGCATTAAAACAACAAATAAACGGATAAGCAATGGCGTTACAATCAAGTGGACAAATAAAATTATCAGAAATTTGGAGTGAATATAGCGGCGTTACAACACCAGCCACTGATCAAAATATATCACTGGGGGCATTATCCGTTAATACAGCTGATGGAGGGGGTGACCCAGATGCTATGTCTGAATTTTACGGTTTATCATCTGCACCGCCTTTAGTTAATACAGAAAACTTTGCTATTTCTACTTATGTAGGTAACGGTAGTACGCAAACAATTGATGCTGCTCCAGTGGGTAAATCTGCTGTATTTAATGGAAGTAATAGTAAAATAGATGTTGGTAACCAAACTTGGTTTAATTCTAATTTTACTTTATCAATGTGGTTTTACCCTCAAAATACTTCAGGAACATCTTTTGAAGTATTAGCATATAAAAGAGCAACAAGCGACTATTTTAACCCTTTTGGTTTTGGATTTTATCAACCTAATCATTCAAGCTATGCTAAAAAATTAATATTTACAATGGGTGGTGGGGGCACTACTTCTAATTATTTCTTCTCATCAAATACTTATAATGTTAATAGTTGGAATTTTGTTGCAGTGAAAATTTCAGGCACTGCAATGTCTATGACCTTAAATGGAATAGAAACTACAGGAACTTTTTTAGGTACAAGACAAACTAATTCAAACGAAATTAGATTTGGTAATAAATATCATATTGATAATGACTATCCTTTTAATGGTAAATTTGACCAAATAAGGGTATATACATCAGCATTAAGCTCATCAGATATAACTAATTTATACAATGAAACAAACGTTCCGACTGCAAATCTTGTAGCTCATTACATATTAGATGGAAATGCTAATGATTCAGTTGGAAGTTATAATGGAACTGCTACAAATATTACATACATTGCTAACGCTGCTGTAGGACCAACTATTTCTGGTGGGGCAGCTTATTTTGCTGGAGGTGCGGGAACAAGTAAAATTACTACAAGTTTAGATCTTGATAGTTATGATGAAAACTGGAGTATATCTATGTGGGTTAAATATGATTTTGATTCTACATATAGAGGTATCGCCGGAAGTTGTGATTCTTTAAGCCACAATGGAATGGTAATTGATCAAGGAACATCTGGCCAAATTAGATTTAGGCTTAGGATAAATGCAGCAAGTTACTCTTCGTTGTCATCATCAGGAACATATGGGGATGGCCAATGGCATCATATAGTTGTTATAAAAGGAGGCACTACAAATTATCTTTATATAGATGGTAATAAAGAAATATTAAGTACTGCAACAACAAACGGGGTAAATCACTTAGGGTTTACTCTTGGCATGATTGGAACAAGCACAGTAACTGCATACTCTATGCGCGGTAGTATAGATGATGTTAGAGTATATAATGATGAATTAACTGCTGCTGAAGCCTTGAATATATATAATAATACTTCTATACCAACAGATAATCTTATATCACACTGGAAATTAGATGGCAATGCTAATGATGAACAAGGTACTCACACAAGTACAGTTACCAATGTTGGTTGGGTTGGTGGTGATTTTAGACCTGATATGGTTTGGATTAAAAATCGCGATCAGAGTAGTGTTTCTCATATACTTTTTGATTCAGTAAGAGGCATAGAATTAAATAAAAACTTAAATACAGATAATACTGGCGCCGAGGGTAATACTATAGGGGGAAACCCTTCAATGTATGGTTGGGTAGATTCAGCAAGCTCAAGTGGTTTTACAGTTAAAGCAGGCAGTACAAATGGGGCTTTTTCTAATTATACAGGAAATAATTTTGTAGGATGGACTTGGAAAGCAGGTGGACCAGTGGTAACAAACACAAGTGGAACAATTAATTCGCAAGTGTCGGCTAATCAGGCGGCTGGGTTTAGTATTGTTAGTTATAGAGGGAATGGAGTACAAGGTGCAACAGTAGGGCATGGATTAAGTTCTGCTCATGAAATGTTTATTGTAAAGAACAGAGACGTTAATGTTAATTGGGGCGTATGGCATAAAGATTTAAGCACAAATGGATATTTAATTTTAAATTCTAATCAAGCACAGGGAATTGCATCGAGTGTTTTTCCTGCACAATCATCTAATTCAATTACATTAGGAACTGATGGCGGTGTTAATGTGCTAAATCAAGATTACATCGTCTACTGCTTCCATTCAGTAGCTGGATATCAGAAGATAGGGAGTTATCAAGGGAATAGTACAACAAGTGGAAACATTATATCAACTGGATTTGAACCAAGATTTTTATTAATTAAAGCTACCAACAGTGCCCAAGATTGGTTTATTTTAGATAATCAACGCGGGTATAACTCATCAAATGGCAATGTGCATAAACATTTAAATTCCAACAATAGTGATGCTGAAAATACAGACACAACCGATAGAGTTAAATTTACCTCCACGGGTTTTGAATTGGTAACTAATTCAAATGGGTTTAATGCATCATCAGTAACATATATATATTTAGCAATAGCATAAAATAAAAAAAATCATATATTCACGTAATATAATAATAATAAATTTTTAAATTCAATAATTATGTCAAATCAAATTAAAACAGAAGAGTTAAGTAAATTACAAAATTTAATTACAATTATTAAAACCAATCAAACTCAAATTGGTTTATTAGAAACTAGTAAGTATAGTTTATTGCAAAAAAATATTATGCTAACTGATGAATTAAATAAATTTAAATCCGAGCTACAAGAAACGTATGGTAAGATTAATATTAACATTGAAGATGGTAGCTTTGAAACAATAGAAGAAAATGAATCTAATACGGAAGATTAGTATTGGTCGTGATTATAAAAACGACGCAATGCATTATAGTATAGGCCAAGAAGTTTTTGGTGGGCATACAATATCTGAGATCATTGAAGAAGAAGAAGGGTATAAAATATATATCAAAAAAAATGACGAAGTGTTGCCTTGGAAAAACTTTAATAAAAATATGGCTGTATCAATTGAATATAATTTAGAATATTAATGAAACACACGCATGCTTATATTGTTGAACCAATTGATGGTAGATACAATAATAAGAAAGATGTTGACGGTAAAGAATTAATATTAAATACTTCAATAGAAGATCATAAGTTTGTAAATAGGGCTGGTATTATAATTGAAACACCAATTATTAAAGATGAATACAATTTACAACTAGGTGATGAAGTAATTATACATCATAATGTATTTAGAAGATACTATGATGTACGAGGCAATGAAAAGAATAGTAAAAATTATTTTGAAGAAAATAAATATTTTTGCTTTGCTGATCAAATATTTTTATATAAAAGAAGTGGTAAATGGTTTGCTCCACCTGGATTTTGTTTTGTAAAGCCAATAAAAAGCTTTAATGAGTTATTAAATGACAAAGAAGAGCCATTAACAGGCGTTTTAAAGCACTTAGGAGACGATTTAAAGAGCTTTGGATTGCAGGATAATGATTTAATAGGTTTTACACCAAATAGCGAATATGAGTTTGTTATAGAAGGCGAACGATTATATAGAGTGCCACTTAATTCAATTTCAATTAAATATGAATGCAAAGGAACTGAAGTCGAATATAATACAAGCTGGGTATAAGGCGGTACATGAGCTTATACGGGTTGCGGAAGAAGAAATAATTGTAGAAGGCGATGATGAACTTGCTGCTGATCGATTAAAAAATGCCGCTGCAACAAAAAAGCTTGCAATATTTGATGCTTTTGAAATACTTAGCCGCATAGAAGCTGAGAAAAATTTAATGGAAGATAAACCCATTGAAAAGAAAGAAGCATTTGGTGGTTTTGCGGAAAGAAGATCTAAATAATGTACGAGCAGAATTTAGTAAAAACCGTTACCCCCATTAGACCTAATGTTTTAAAAAGAATTAATAGGTTAAAAAAATGGGAGTATGGTTATGATAAAGATCACGATATTATTATTATTAGTAAAAATGGTACTATAGGTGAGATACTTGAAATACAAGGGCTGTGTATAGCATTGCCAAAAGTTCCAAAACAAATTGATAATAATAATGATAGATGGGAACCGCATGAGTTTCCAAATGAGCTTAAAAATATAAAGAGCATATTTGATTGGGAATCATATCCAGAGTCATTTAAAAACAAATGGTATGCATATATTGATAGAGAATTTACCAGACGCGAAGAAGGTTATTGGTTTTATAATAAAGGCACAGCTACTTATATTACTGGTTCTCATTATATGTACCTGCAGCACACCAAGATTGATGTTGGGAAGCCAGACTTTCGGGAAGCAAATAGATTATTCTTTATATTCTGGGAGGCATGCAAGGCTGATAAACGCTGTTATGGAATGTGCTACCTCAAAAATAGACGTTCTGGGTTTAGCTTTATGGCATCAAGCGAAACCGTTAACCAAGCAACAATTACGTCAGATGCAAGATTTGGAATACTATCTAAGTCCGGTGGAGATGCAAAAAAGATGTTTACAGATAAAGTTGTACCAATATCCGTTAACTACCCGTTCTTTTTCAAGCCAATACAAGACGGAATGGATAGACCAAAGTCAGAACTTGCATACAGGGTACCAGCCTCCAAGCTTACCAAAAAGTCCATTACGGAAACCAGTGAAAAACAAATATTAGAAGGTCTTGATACAACAATAGACTGGAAAAACACAGGTGATAACAGTTATGATGGTGAAAAGCTTAAACTACTGGTACATGATGAATCTGGTAAATGGGAAAGACCTGACAATATATTAAATAACTGGAGGGTAACAAAAACAACACTACGTCTTGGTAGTAGAATTATAGGAAAGTGTATGATGGGATCAACATCCAATGCATTAGAAAAAGGTGGTGATAACTTCAAAAAACTTTATTATGACTCAGATGTTACAAGGCGAAATAAAAATGGACAGACTAGCTCGGGATTATATAGTTTGTTCATACCTATGGAATGGAACTACGAGGGATACATTGATTCTTACGGATACCCTGTCTTTGATACTCCAGAAGAACCCGTCATTGGAAATGATGGTGAGTATATCGACATTGGAGTGATTGACTTTTGGGAAAATGAAGTAGATGGATTAAAGCACGATAGTGATGGTTTAAACGAATACTATCGCCAATTTCCTAGAACTGAAGAGCATGCATTTAGAGATGAAGCTAAAAATAGTATATTTAATTTAACTAAAATATATGAACAAATTGATTTTAATGAGGATGTTATCAGATCTGGCCTTGTCACTAAAGGTTCGTTTTCGTGGGAAAATGGAATAAAAGACGGTAGGGTAATATTTACACCCAACCCTAATGGAAGGTTTTTAGTTAGCTGGACACCGCCTAAAAACTTAGAAAACAATGTAATAGTAAAACAAGGTGTTAAGTATCCAGGAAATGAACATATGGGGGCATTTGGTTGTGACTCATATGATATATCGGGTACTACTGATGGGATAGGTTCTAAAGGCGCTTTACACGGACTAACTAAGTTTAGCATGGAAGACGCCCCGCCTAATACATTTTTTCTTGAATATATTGCAAGGCCTCAAACAGCTGAAATGTTTTTTGAAGATGTTCTTATGGCTATCGTATATTATGGAATGCCAATATTAGCTGAAAATAATAAACCAAGACTTCTATATCATTTAAGAAGAAGAGGTTACAGAGGGTTTTCAATGAACCGCCCAGATAAAGTCTGGAATAAACTATCTATAACAGAAAAAGAAATTGGGGGTATCCCAAATACATCAGAGGATATAAAACAAGCGCATGCAGCCGCTATAGAAACATATATAAATAAATATGTTGGTTATAATGAAGATGGCGGTGGCAATATATATTTTAATAAAACATTAAATGATTGGGCACGTTTTGATATAAATAAACGAACAAAGTTTGATGCGGCAATTAGTTCAGGGCTAGCTATAATGGCTTGCAATAGACATTTATATCATCCAAAACCAAAGTACGAAAAACAAACTGTAGAGATACAAATAAAAAGATTTAATAATAAAGGAATGCATTCGCAAATAATAAAATAGCATGGCTGAAACAATATTAAAAAGTTCATTTCCAAGTCAAATAGCAAGCGATGTTGAAAAGGCTAGTTTAGATTACGGATTAGAGGTAGCTCGCGCTATTGAGCACGAATGGTTCAAAAGAGACTCTGGTGCAACCCGTTTTTATTCTAATAGAGATGAATATCATAGACTAAGATTATATGCAAGAGGTGAGCAATCAGTAAAAAAATATAAAGATGAATTATCAATTAATGGTGATTTATCTTATCTTAATTTAGATTGGAAACCTGTACCTATTATACCTAAGTTTGTAGACATTGTTGTAAATGGTATGTCTGATAGACTTTATGATATTAAAGCATTTAGTCAAGACCCTTCTTCTGTAAATCAAAGAACAAAATATGTAGAGTCTATATTAGAAGACATGCAAGTAAAAGAGCTTGCCACGCAAATACAAAATCAATTTGGTATAAGCGTTTTTAATAATGATCCTACTAAATTACCAGAAAATGAAGAGGAGCTTTCCCTGCATATGCAGCTTGAATATAAACAAGCTATTGAAATTGCAGAAGAGCAAGCCATTAATTCTGTTCTTAATTCAAATAATTATGATTTAATTCAACGTAGATTAAATTATGATTTAACTGTTATTGGTATTGGATGTGTTAAAAATACATTTAATACTTCTCAAGGAATTAAAGTTGAATATGTAGATCCTGCTGATATTGTTTATTCATATACTTATTCACCTTATTTTGACGATATATATTACGTTGGTGAAGTTAAAAGCGTAACTATTAACGAATTAAAACAGCAATTTCCAAATCTTACAGAGGATGAATTAGCTGAATTAACTAAGCAAGGCGTTCAAACATCTGCTTCGCATAATCGTTTTATAAATGAAGACAGTGTTCTTGATGCAAATACTATTCAAGTATTATACTTTAATTATAAAACATATAATAACGAAGTATTTAAAATAAAGAAAACAGCAAGTGGCGCTGATAAAGCTATTCCGAAGTCAGACCAATTTGATCCGCCTAAAGATGAAAGAGCAAGATTTGAAAAAAAATCAAGATCTGTAGATGTTGTTTATGACGGTGTATTTGTGCTTGGTACAAAAAAAATGCTAAAATGGGAGTTGGCTAAAAATATGATTCGCCCGAAAAGCGATACTACAAAAGTAATGTTAAATTACCATGTAGTTGCACCCCGTATATATAAAGGGCGTATTGAGTCCTTAGTAAGCAGAATTACTGGATTTGCTGATATGATCCAATTAACACATTTAAAACTTCAACAGGTAATGTCAAGAATGATCCCTGATGGAGTTTATTTAGATGCGGACGGATTAGCGGAAATTGATTTGGGTAACGGAACAAATTATAATCCACAAGAAGCATTGAATATGTTCTTTCAAACCGGTTCTGTTATTGGTAGATCAATGACACAAGAAGGGGATATGAACCCTGGGCGTATGCCAATTCAAGAGCTTACATCAAATGGCGGTAATAATAAAATAAGTTCGCTTATAAATACTTATAATTATTATTTGCAAATGATCCGCGACGTAACTGGATTAAACGAAGCACGTGATGGATCAATGCCAGATAAAAATGCTTTAGTTGGGGTACAAAAGCTTGCTGCAGCAAATTCAAATACTGCAACTAGACATATATTGCAATCTAGCTTATATTTAGCTGCAAAAACTGCAGAGGCAATCAGTTTACGTATTTCTGACGTGTTGGAATTCTCACCAACAAGAGATGCGTTCATATCTAGCATTGGTAGATTTAATGTGGGTACTTTAGAAGATATTAAAAATATGCATCTGCATGACTTTGGTATTTATATTGAATTAGCGCCTGATGAAGAGGAAAAGCAAATGCTTGAAAATAATATTCAACAGGCTTTAGCTAAAGATCAAATTTATCTTGAAGATGCTATTGATGTTAGAGAAATTAAAAATACAAAATTAGCTAACCAATACTTAAAAGTTAAAAGACGCAAAAAATTAGAAGAAGATCGCGCTAATGCAGAAAGAAATATGCAAATGCAATCTCAAACTAATATACAAGCTTCACAAGCTGCTGCGCAAGCTGATATACAAAAAAATGAAGCTTTAACAAATCAAAAAGCACAGTTAGCGCAAATTGAGGCTGAATTAGCAATTCAAAAACTTGAGCGCGAAAAAGAATTGAAAAAAGAATTGATGCGTTTTGAATTTGATCTTAACATGGCTATTAAGGAAAAAGATAGTCAAATGTTAACTGATAAAGAAAAATACAAAGAAGATCGTAAAGACGAAAGAACAAGAATTCAAGCTAGCCAACAATCCAGACTTATTGAACAAAGGAAAGATAGAAAAGGTGAGCAAGAATTTGAATCTGCTGGTAATGATACAATGGGCAGCGGGTTTAATTTAGAAATGTTTGAACCAAGATAACATTTATTTTTTATTAATTTTATAATATTTTATTATGGCTGAAGAAGTAACTCAAGTTGAACAAACCGCACAAGAAGCGGTGGAAAATCAAGTTGAAGCAACTCCGCAAAATAGCGGAGAAGCAAAAGATGATGGTACAATTAAAGTTGACATGCGTCAACCCGCTAAACAGACAGAAGATGATACCATTAAAATAGATTTAAGAAAACAACCTCAAACAAAAGAAACAGATGCCGTTCAAGAGCAAGAAACAACAAGCGTGGATGTGGGCGAACGAACCGGAGATAGCGCGGAAGTGGACCAAGAAGTACGGTCCGATAACAATGAAAGTGCGGAAGAAGCTCCAGTCGTCGAGCTCGTACAAGATGAAGAAGCGGTAGAGGAAGAAAAAACCTTAAGTGATAAAATAAAAGATATTCCAAATAAGCTTAAGGAAGATACAGAAGATGTAAATAATAATCAAGTAGCCAATGAGTTACCTGAAAATATCAATAAATTAATTGATTTTATGAAGGAAACCGGCGGAACTCTTGAAGATTATGTAAATCTTAATAAAGACTATAGTGCTATGGAAGAAATGCAACTTCTTCGTGAGCATTATCGTCAAACTAAACCTCATCTTTCAGAAGATGAAATTAGCTTTTTAATTGAAGATTCTTTTTCATACGATGAAGAAATTGACGACGAAAGAGATATTAAAAGAAAAAAGCTAGCATTAAAAGAATCAATTGCGGAAGCTAAATCAAATCTAACAAGTTTAAAGAGTAAATATTACGATGATCTTAAGTTAAGTTCAAAGTTGACTCCAGAACAAAAAGAAGCGGTTCAGTTTTACAATGATTATAAACTAGAGCAAGACTCAAAACAAGAATTGCTACAAAAGCAAAGATCTGTATTTGAACAAAAAACAAATGAATTGTTTTCCGAAAATTTCAAAGGTTTTGAATATAAAGTAGGTAATAACAAATATAGATTTAATGTAAAAGATGTTAATACTGTTAAGTCTAGCCAATCTGATATTAATACGTTAGTTAGCAAGTTTGTTAATGATAACAATGAAATGTCAGATGCCGCTGGTTATCATAAAGCATTATTTACAGCTATGAATGCTGATTCAATTGCAAATCATTTTTATGAGCAAGGTAAAGCAGATGCTATTAAGGAGCAAATGGCTAAATCTAAAAATATAGATATGGCACCAAGAGGTACTCATGAAGCGGTTACAACAGATTCAGGATTTAAAATTAGAGCAATTAGTGGAGATGACAGTTCTAAACTTAGAATTAAAATAAAACAATAACACTAAAAATAATTTAAAATGGGATTATTTTCTTCAAGTGGGTCGTTTCCGGCGGGATTAACGCCTTCACCTACTAAAACACTTTTTGCAGGTAATTACCTGACTTTTGATTCTGCCTCAGGGGGTGGAACTTTTGCACAACAATTTTTACCAGACGTATACGAAAAGGAAGTTGAGCGTTACGGAAATCGCTCTGTTTCTTCTTTCTTGCGTATGGTAGGAGCTGAAATTCCTTCTGCTTCAGATCAAGTTATTTGGTCAGAACAAGGAAGACTACACATCGCTTATGATGCTGCATCTGCTAATACAACTACCAATGTTATTACAGAAGCTGGACACGCTGTACGCGCCGGACAAACAGTTGCTATTGCTGAGGGACTTACCACTGTTAAAGCTGTTGTTATTTCTGTAGCTACTGATACATTTACTGTTGCTCCTTATGCTGAGCAAACATTAACTGCTGCTGGTCTTACTTCTGGAAGTGCTGTTACTGTAAAAGTATTTGTTTATGGTTCTGAATTTGCTAAGGGTTCTGCTGGTATGGCTGGATCAATTGATGCTGGTTTCCAACAGTTTAGCAACTCACCTATCATTATTAAAGACAAGTATTCTATCTCTGGATCTGATGCTGCTCAAATCGGATGGGTTGAAGTTACTACTGAAAACGGTGCTTCTGGATACCTATGGTATTTGAAATCAGAGCATGAAACTCGTCTACGTTTTGAAGATTATCTTGAAATGTCTATGGTTGAAGGTGAACTAGCTGCTACTACTGGTAATGGTTCTGAAGCTAACGATCAAGGATATAAAGGTACCGAAGGTCTTTTTGCTGCTCTTGAAAGCCGTGGAAATATCTATCAAAACTTTAATTCTGGCGAAGCTACATTAAGCAATGCTGGTGCTGGTCGCACTGCGCTTCAAGATTTTGACGAAATTCTTAAAAATCTTGATAAGCAAGGCGCTATTGAAGAAAACATGCTTTTCTTAAATCGCGCAACTGCTCTCGCATTTGACGACATGCTAGGTGCTGTAAATGCTCATTATAATGGTGGTACTTCTTTTGGAGTATTCAACAATAGTGAAGATATGGCACTTAACTTAGGATTTAGCGGTTTCCGCAGAGGTTCTTATGACTTCTACAAAACTGACTGGAAATATTTGAATGATGCTGCTACTCGTGGTCTTACTGAAGATATTGATGGTGTACTTGTACCTGCTGGTACTTCAACTGTATACGATCAGCAACTTGGTAAAAACATCAAGCGTCCATTCCTACACGTACGTTACCGCGCTTCTGAAGCTGATGATCGTAAAATGAAATCTTGGATCACTGGATCTGTAGGTGGAGTTTATACTTCTGATGTTGATGAAATGAACGTACACTTCTTGTCAGAAAGATGTTTGTGTGTTCAAGGAGCTAACAACTTTGTATTATTCAAGTCTGTTACTCAGTCTGCATAATCAATAATGTAAAGAACGGGGTGCTTTCGGGCGCCCCTGCCTTTACTTTTTATCAATTATATTATATTATATTATGGCAACAAAAACAAAGCAACCAGTGGCTTTTGAAACCAACTGGGAAATTAAAGATAGAACATACGTATTAAAAGGTAACAAAGCACCTATTACGTATACTTTAGCATCAAAACATCATAGTAGAAATCCATTAATGTGGTTTGACGAAGAAAAAGGTTATGCTAGAGAATTGAGATATGCTTCAAATCAAAAATCACCATTTCGTGATGAGCAAGATGGGTTTTCAACATTAAAGCATATTGTATTTAGAAATGGTTCATTATTTGTGCCAAAATCAGATCAAGCTTTACAAAAATTATTATCAATATATCATCCCCAGCTTAATTTAACATACTATGAAGTTGATGCTGTGGCTGAAGCTAAAGATGATTTGGAAGATCTTGAACTTGAAATTACAGCATTAATGCTTGCAAAAGAATTAGATATTGAGCATGCTGAAGCTGTATTAAGAGTTGAACAAGGTTCTGCGGTGTCTAAAATGACGTCATCAGAAATTAAACGAGATCTATTGTTATTTGCTAAAAGAAGCCCAGAAACATTTATTGCATTAGTTGAAGATGATAATGTTCAGTTAAGAAACTTTGCTATTAAAGCAGTTGAAGCTGGTATTATTAATCTTTCAGGAGATCAAAGATCTTTCCATTGGGCTAGTAATAACAAAAAACTAATGTCAGTTCCTTTTGATGAAAATCCATATTCAGCATTTGCTGCATATTTGAAAACTGATGAAGGTGTTGAGGTTTATAAATCTATAGAAAAGAAATTAAAATAAACCACCAATAGTGATAGGGTCACTTCGGTGGCCCTTATTACTATAATAAATAAAAAATATGGTTAGTGTAGATACGGTATACCAAAGAGTATTAGCTATTTTAAATAAAGAAAACCGAGGATATATGACTCCCCAGGAATTTAATCTTTTAGCTAATCAAGCTCAATTAGAAGTATTTGAGCAATACTTTTATGATTTGAACCAGTTTAATAGACTAGGTGAAATTACAAATGAGGCTGCTAATATAGTGAGCAACATAAAAGAAAAAATTAACTTATTTAAGACTGTAGTTACATTAAGCAAAACTGGTAATGCTTTTTCATTGCCATCAAACATGTACCGTCTTGGCACAGTATATTATAATGATGCTATTGAGGTTGATGAAATTGACCAAAATGAATATCTTTTTATAAATTCTTCTCCATTAACAAAGCCAAGTACGAAAATTCCTGTATATATACGTAATGGTAATAATATAACAGTATATCCCGCAACTATATTGAGCGGTATTAAATGTACTATTATAAAAACCCCTGCAAATGTTGAATGGGCATATCAAAATGTAAACAATGTTGCATTATATGATGCATCTGCGTCACAAGATTTTGAGCTTCATGAATCAGATGAAACTGTTTTAGTTTATAAAATATTGAGTTATGCAGGATTAGTTATTAAACAGGCAGATATAAGCCAAATAGCTGATCAAAAAGATGTAGTTAAAACTCAAAAAGAAAAATCTTAATAAATGGCTCTAGCACAATATACCCCTAAAGAATATTATAGTGGCGATAATAAAGGCTACTATCAATTCGTATCAATAGATGATATAGTAAGTAATTTTATTGTTTCACACGTGGGTGACGATAAAATTATAAAAAAGGCAAAGCGTACTGAAGTATTTTACCACGCTCAGCGAGCTATGCAAGAATTAAGCTATGATACAGTTGATAATGTAAAGGCTATAGAGGTTGAAGTGCCACCATCATTGTCTATTCCAATTCCACATGATTTTGTAAGCTATGTTAGGCTAACGGCTGTTGATAATGCTGGTATTGAAAGGCCATTAAAACCCGCGGATATTACCTCAGCGCCAACTCCAATATTACAAGATAGCGATTATAATTATTTATATGACAATAATGATGAGCTTTTAATTGCTACAGAATCTGAAGCTATCAAAAAATTTCAAAAAACTGATCAATATAAAGGAAATTCAATAAACCCTACTGAAGAAACTTTTTTGGAAGAAGGCTATGGATATAATGTTGATTTTGGCAAAAGATATGGTATAGATCCTCAAAGAGCAACAAAAAATGATTTATTTGTAATTGATCAAAGAAGAGGTTTAATATCTTTTAGCAATGGGGTTAAAGGTAAAATAATTATATTAAAATATGTATCTGATGGATTAAATATTGATGGTGATTCAAAAATACATAAATTTGCAGAAGAAGCTGCTTATAAATTTATAGCGCTTGCTATTATGTCTGCTAAGGCCAATATACCTGAATACCAAATTAATAGGCTTAAAAAAGAAAAGAAAGCAGCAATGCGTTCAGCTAAACTTAGATTAGCTAATTTAAATATAGAAGATTTAACTCAAATTATGCGAGGTAAATCTAAACAAATTAAACACTAAATATGTCAGAGCTTAAGCATGTTTTCACGTCCGGAAGGATGGATAAAGACCGTGATGAAAGACTTATAAAAAACGGTTCATATAGAGACGCTCTAAATATACAAATATCTTCTTCAGAAGGCAGTGATGTTGGGGCATTAGAAAATGTATTAGGTAATGAAAAATTATCCGAGCTTGGCTTAACTAATGGCAAAACTATTGGAGCTATTGCTTATAATTTAAAAGATAAATTATATTGGTTTGTTACTTCTGACAAACTTGATGCTATCTATGAATATGATGAAAAGCAATCTGTTGTAACTCCTATATTATTAGATAGTAAAGAAATTAAAAATATTGAATTAACTGGTATTTCTATAGATTCTAATATAGATTCTGAATTAATATTAAGAGATTACAATAGTAATGATATTTTAGAATTATGCGGGGCTGCTGCCTTACCTATAATAAAAAATCAAGAAGCATTAATAAATAATAACATCATATTAACCTGTGATGATCCAAATATTAATATTTCAATACCTAAAAATACCGTAATAAAACTTGATGAAAATTCAGATATTGTATTTAAAAATATAATATATGATGGTATTAAATATGGAAATATTGATATTAATGCTGAAATAACTAAATCTGGCGTATTAAATTTTTCAAAAAATAATTTAATTACCGGAGTAAATATAATTGATGATATTCTTTTTTGGACAGACAATCTTAATGAACCAAGAAGAATACATATTCCTACATTTAAAAAGTATACCGCGCTAACAGAAAGCGACGATACAAAAGTTGAGTATACAGTAAAAAATCCTGAAACTAAAGAATCATATAAAGAAAAGCGCCCATTTAATGAGCATGATATTACGGTCATTAGAAAAGCACCAATGGCCGCTCCCTCTATGGAATTATACGATTCTGCTGGAACAGGAATAGTTAATATTCAAGAGGGGCTAAATCTTTACGGTTTTAATATTGGCGATATAATAGAAATAAAAAATAGAGCAACAAACCCAAATTGGAAAGTTGGAGATTTTGTAAATATAATATCGTTTGACGGGCAAATTAATTTAACAGCTAATGTAAAAAGCATTACTAATGATTTAGCAGAAAATAAATTAATCCAATTATCTATATCTACAATAGAGGGCGATATTGTAAATGAATCAACTCAATATATAATTGAACTTAAACAAAAAAAGCCTTTATATGAGCTTAATTTTGTAAGATTTGCTTACCGATGGAAATATAAAAATGGCGAATATTCTGTTTTTTCACCTTTTACAGAACCAGCGTTTATTCCAGGTATATTTAGATATGACGGCAAAGAAGCTTTTAATTATGGCATGGTTAACAGGCTTCAAAGAATATTATTAGGAGATTTTGATAAAGGGGATGATACAGTTGAAGAAATAGATATATTATTAAAAGAAGGCAGAAACCAAAATATATATACATTAAAAACTGTAAAAAGATTAGATTTTGAAGATGTATTTGAAATAACAAAAGAACAAATACACTCTGTAGTGCCTAATGATCAATTATTAAGACAGTGGGACAATGTGCCTAAAAGAGCCAAAGCACAAGATATTACCGCCAATAGGATTGTATATGGCAACTATTATCAAAATTATAATGTTTATAATAACCCTGAATTTAATGTAGCATTAAAAACAAGAACAGATAATTATAAAAGAACTATAAAATCTGATAGAACGTATCAATTAGGGGTTGTCTATATGGATGAATATAATAGACAAACACCAGTTTTATCAAATGATTCCGCTACATTTAAAGTAGATAAATTTAATTCTACTATAAGAAATAAATTTGAAATAACTTTAAACAATGAACCACCAGCTTGGGCTAAGTATTTTAAATACTTTGTAAAAGACACTTCTGGTGAATACTACAATTTAGCGGCAGATAGATTTTATCAAGACACTGAAAATGGATTTACTTATATATCTTTTCCATCTTCTGATAGAAACAAAATAACAGCGGAAAATTATTTAATATTAAAAAAGAAGCATGGCTCTAATGACCCTATATTAAATGATGATAATAGATATAAAATAATTGATATATTTGCAGATGCCCCCGAATTTATAACTAATCGAAAAAGAAATATATATTCAATAGGGGATATTATTTTTACAGATGACTACTCTGGCGCAGGTGGTGGCGATACTATAGTAAATAAAGAACAAATTGGAGCTGCCGGTGGTGCGCCTTATCAGGATTATGCTGTTTTTCAAATGAAAAAGGCAGTAAACGGTCAAGATGGTGGCAATGGCGTACCATTAGCCGATGCTAATGAATTAAAGCCTGGTAGATTTATTCAATTTACTTTTGGAGATAAATCCTCAAAAACATATGAAATAAAATCTGTCCAACAGCATCCATCTGGAAGTAATGAAGTTAAAGTAACGGTAACAGAGCCATTTGGCGAAGATATTAATATTATATATTCTAAAGTTGCCCCATATAATTTAGGAAATGATGGTGATAATTTAGGAGTTGGTATTAATATATTAGAAACATATTCCGCTGCTGGCGATAAGGAATTTGATGGAAGATTTTTTGTTAAATTAAAAACTAATAGCACACTTACTGATTCTATTGTAAAAGAAACTGTTGGGGGCAAATCTTATTTAGCTAAAATTGGTATACCTTTAAATGGTATATACCCAAGAGAATACGACAGCTATAGAAATGATAATAATTATAAAAATTCTGCTAGATATAAAAACTCAGCTCTTACAGATCCTCCAAATCATTTTATAGTATCAGACGGTGGGTCAACAAGTAATGGCTCTACCCCTGAAACGGGAAAATATACTGTATTTGGGAATTTAAAATATAATATTACTTTAGAGCAGTCTACACACAGAAATGATGCTGACTTTGAACAACGCATAAAACAAATTAAAGTTGGTGATTTTGTTAGGTTTAAAAATGATGATGGTACATTACATCACGATACTATTTATGAAATAGGCGCTGTAAGAACTCACGATAAAACAGATCAAAAGCAAGGTAGTACTAAAAACCGTACTATTAAATGTATTTCATTACATTTTATAAATGAAAATGGCGAATTTAAAGAACTTGACAAAGCTGTATGTACAAGAAATCAAAATACTACAGGTAATGAGCCTATAATGGAAATTCTTCAAGAATTAAATGAAGAAAATATTTTAATTAAAGATCCTGCAATATTTGAAACAGAACCTATTGAGCAAAAAACAGAGCTTGATATATATTATGAAACTGAAAAAGCGTTTCCTATTGAGCTACACGGTTTTCCACAAGGGATTGAATGGTATAATGCGATTTGTTTTGGAAATGGCGTAGAGTCAAATCGTATTAGAGATGACTTTAATGCAATATTTATTAGTACAGGAGTTAAAGCATCAACAGTATTAGCCGAACCTTTTAAAGAAGAACATAAATTTAATAGTTTAATTTGGTCTGGCATTATTAATTCAAGATCAGGCACAAATCAATCTAATCAATTTAATATGGCTAATGCCATAACGAAAGATTTATTACCATCTTATGGTAGCGTGCAAAAATTATTTGCAAGAGATTCTGACTTAGTAATATATTGCGAAGATAAAGTTGTTAGAGCATTAGCAGATAAAGACATACTTTATAATGCTGACGGAAATGCTAATATTATTGCTAGTAATAAAGTTATTGGCAATGTTGTTCCATTCGCTGGTGAATATGGTATATCTACAAACCCTGAATCTTTTGCTGTATATGGATTTAGAGCATATTGTACAGATGCTAAGCGCGGAACAATATTAAGATTATCCGGCGGAACAGGCGGCGGCGATGGGTTAACGCCTATTTCCAAAGCTGATATGGACAACTTTTTTAGAGATAGATTATTTACAAACACTGGCTATTTGATAGGTAATTATGACAATAGAAATTCATTATATAATATATCATTTGAAAATTTAGATACAGTTTGTTTTGATGAAAATGTAAATGGTTGGGTTACAAGAAAATCATTTATTACAGAATGGGGTATATCTTTAAATGATAAATTTTATAGCTATGAAAATGGCGAGTTATGGGTGCATGATTCCGCTAATGTAGATAGAAATAATTTTTATGGTCAACAATATACAAGTAAAATTGAGTTTGAAATTAATGACGACCCGTCAACTATTAAAAAATATAAAACTTTAGGATACGAGGGTACTTCAGGCTGGATTGCCAATATTCAAACTGATCAGCAAAAAAGTAATCAAATAACATTTATAGATAAAGAAAATAAATTCTTTGCAAATATTAATGGTGAAGAAAAAACATTATCAAATATAGATGTTAAAAACATGTCAGTGCAAGGGATCGGACGATCAGTAAGAAGAGCCGGAGAAGATGACTATTTAGATCAACTAGGTGAAGTTTCTAATACTACAGCAACGTTTAGATTAATACCAAATATATCTTTTATTACTTCTAATGATGTAGTAAAAACACAGGCTCCTGGTACTACAATATCAACAATTAAGTTTATTATATTTCCTCAAAATGGATATAGAATATTTGCACAAGACTTTTATCATAAAGATATGGAGTTTGTCCAAACAGGCGAAAATGTGCAAGCTATATTAACATTAAATACTGTACAGCCTAATTCAGATACTTTATATACATACAATATATTTGGTAAAGCAAATAAATTGCCAATTACTGTTTCTGGTAATTTTACAATATCAGGATTTAATTTTAATTTGAATACAGCAAATACTGGAACATTTGAAGTTACTGGCGGGTTTGGAACTGAACAAATAATTGCTGAAAGAATAGTAACGGCAGATGAAGGTTATTTTATTCAACCTCAAAATATTACTGTTAATAATATTAGAATTAGAATAAATAAAATAAAATTATCTGAATATAAATATAAAATAGTTGAATCTATATTTATTCCTAAAAATAACACTACATTAGATTATACAGTATCAATAGTACTTTCAGAAGAAATAATTCCAGACCCAATACTAATATCTAGGGATATAAATACCGATGATTTATTAAGTGAAAAAGAAAGTAGAGATTTTACAATATTAGGAGAAGAAAATGCATCTTTTGAATTAAAAGTTTCTGATACATCTAATGTTATTTATGAAGTAATAAAAACTTTTGACTCGTCTGGAAAAATTGTATTACCAATATTATTTCCTGCTGGCAATACAGCGGAAACGTATACTATATCGATAAATGCACTACAGGGCACTGATTTTGGCGATAATTTTGGAAGCCAAACAATAACTATAGAAAGATATGCTAGATCAAGAAAATCTGTAACATTGGTTGTTTCTTATTCTAGTTCTATAAATGATAAAATAAAAATAGAGGATTATAGAGGTGAAAATTTTTCAAATGAAAAAATTGATTTTACACTTACTTTACCAGCGGGCACTTATGTTACAGAAAGAGAGTTATTAAATTCAGATGTTGATTTTGGTGATAATGAAAATAGCGCTTCTATGACATTTGAACCAATGAGTTTTGATGCTGTAAATACTAATGAATTAACGATTATAGGATATTTAAGTATTAGTGAATTAATAGCTGATGAAGTATATACATTAGATGTATCTTCACTTGTTGGTAAAAATATAACTACTACTTTTAATGTATCTGCTTTAGATAAAAATGGGGCATCAACTGGTAATTTTACCGCTGCGGCTACAACATATACAGTTAGTGGTGGTGCAGGAATCACTGTAACACCGACTGAAACAAATTATTTCTTTGATTTGACACCAAGCTCTGGATATATATTTGAAGATACAATAACTGCAGATGATTTTGAATTATTAGATAGTTCTAATGTAAATGTATTAAATACATACGCGGCAAATAATGAATTATTATTGAAGAAAATTGGGTCTAGTATAAAAATAGGATTTAAAACTAGATCTTTTATACAGCCAGATTCAAATAATACATTTACACTTTATCCAAAGCCAGGAACATTAACTAAGGCCGTGGTTGTTACTGAAGTTGAATTATTAAACACAATATTAAAAATAAGAGCTTGGTTTGATGGCGATGATCAATCTAATGCGCCAATTGGATCTAGAATTTTAGCTTCATTTAATAATGCTAGTTCTAAAACACTCAGCAAATCATTTTCAAGTTTTGATGCTACTTCACAACAATTAATACAGTTTACACTTGATCTTACTAAAGAAAAAGATATTGCTGTAATTGATCCAAGTGAATTTATTGATTCAAATTTATTTAGTTTTAATTCACTAGATTCAGAATACACATTAGCAACTTCAGGTACATATACTACACCAGCAGGCGGAAGTGTTACTGTTACAGGAGGATTAGAATACAACGCGGCTACCTATATACTCACAATAAATCTTTTGGTTGATTTAGCTAGTGATACTTCAATAAGTATCGTTAAAGGCGATTTAAACATTAATTTATTAAGTGATAAATATTATGATGGTACTAGTTTAAAAGATAAATATACAATAGTGTCAATAAAAGAAACTGATTGTACCGGTTTTAATGAATAAAATATTAATAATATGGCAATAATTACAAGCGGCGCTACAAAAGATATTAATACTGTGAATTGGTCCACAACAGATGAAAACGATAATGTATATCCTAAATATTGGATACAAGGTGATACATTAACTGATGGTGTTAAAATATATAAACAAGAATCTGCTAGTGTAAAAAAACCAGGTGTTTTATTAAAAGATACAAATAATTTAATACAAAAAGATAATTTTAATCTTTATTCTACTAATTCATATGGTGCTTTAACAAAATTAAAGGAATGTAATATTTCAGCGCCAGTTGATGACACCGAATTTGTAGCGAGATTAAATATTGGAGGTAAATATCAGGGCCAATATTCTGTAGTAAAAAATGCACAATATTATAATGATATAGCTGAAGTTGAAATTGAATTAAATAATCCAGCCTATGCTGATCAAACTATAACAATAACTGGTCAATTTAGAACACAAAAACTTTATGAATACGGTGAGAGCGCCCCTTTCGCGGTTGGGGGGTCTTATATTGCGCCCCATGCTGTTGACACTAAAGATCCAAAAAATAATACTGATGGGGAGTGGATGTACGATAGAATAACAGATTCAACATCTAATAGTAATAATTATTTACATGTAAAAACCCAGCTAACAAACGAAGCTGGACTATCCGACTTGGCGGCCGAGCCATTACAAGGTGTTGATAGTTTGTCTTATGATAAATTTGGTAAAGGCACTTGGTCTAAAAAAGTTTCTTTTGATAATTTAGGAAATGCTAAAATAAAAATATGGGCTTATCGGGGGGCAAGGGCTTATAGAGTACATTTGACTGTAGATGGCGCATATTCAAAATGGTATTGGACATATTATGACGAATGGATAAACCGTGGTTATTCTTCTGCTGTTAGTCGACAAAAAGTAGAGGAAAAATTAAAAAATGAATTATCATCAAAAGTATTTCAGTGGGATGCTAACCTTATTCTAAATGTAATGAGTATGGTTAGATATACACTTTCTAATGATCCCGCAAATAGAAATATATGGCAAGATTGGCCAATTGATAATGCAAATATAAAGCCGTCGTTTATTAGACAGGGGGCATCATGGAATTTAGCAACTGTAACAGGAAGTTATCAAACAAAACCCGCTGGTAATATTATTAAACATAATAGCGAGCTTGTTTCGCCAGATAGCGAGGGTTATCTTTTAATGAAATTTGCATATGATATTAATAATGTATATCCATTTTCATATAAAAAATCTTTATTACCAACTGGAGGAACAATTTTAGATAGAACAGAAGCTTGGGCCGGGGGCAATGATGTGTATTCTTTTTCTATTAAATCAAATAATGGCTTTGATGATGCTTCAATGATAATTAATGAATATAAAACAAATATTGAAATATCAAGATCTGAATTATATGGTAGTGATGGATATAGTGAAAGAAATATAAATGATTACACTTTTGTAGGTGTTGATGATCCAATTAGAGCAGCAGGTAGAGCCGCAAAAGCAACAAATTAAAATTATACTATAATGGCAAATTTAACAGTAAATTTTGGTCAAAAACTAAATACATCTTTACAGCCCGGCGATATTGTTTTCTTTTTAAAAAATGATAATATACAAGAATTAGGGGAATGTATTTCAATTGCATCGGATAGACTTAGTATTGTTGTGGATGTGAGCCCAACAACACCAAGACCCGTGATAGGTGATTACTTTATGTTTGCTAAAAATAATGTAATAAATAGTAATGGACTCATTGGCTATCATGCTAATGTAGTTATGGAAAACACAAATACAGATTTTATAGAACTTTACGCTGTAAACTCAGAGGCAGTTTTCAGTAGTAACTAAAATATATTATTATGGAAGAGGAATACGAGTGGCAAAAACAAGGCTTTGGAGACCCTACTGAAGGAGGGCGTGGTGGCTTTATGAAAGCTATTGTTCAAACAGGCCCTAAGTTACTCAATACCCAAGGTTTAACTGGGGGTGTGACTCCAGGTAGTATTTCAGCAAGGTTAGCTAGCGATGTAACTAAAGGTGTAGCAACAAAAGCATTAGGCGGCGCTGCAAAAAAAGGATTAGGCCAAGCTTTTGGTAAATTAGAAGGCGGTGGCGGTATTATGCAGGCAGCTGAAGGGATTGCTGGTATTGCCGGCTCTTTAATTGGTGGACGCGCTAGAAGACGAGAGCAAAGAGAAGCAAGAGCTGAATTAGCACAGCGTAAGGCTGAATATGAACAATTTGAGTTTAAAGATCCTACAGCTGATATGACTAACCCGTTTGAGGACATGACCGTTAATCAGCAACAAGCACAATTTGAATCACAACAACAACAACAGGCTTTAGCTGGTACTTTATCTGGATTAAGTGCTGCTGCTGGTGGTTCTGGAATTGGGGCCTTAGCCCAATCATTAGCCCAACAACAAGCTACTAATTTGCAGCGAAGCGCGGCAAGTATTGGAATGCAAGAATCACAACAACAATTTGCAAAAGCACAAGGCGCTCAACAACTACAAGCCGCAAGGGCAGAGGGTGCTAAATATGTTCAAGAACGTGAGTTTGGTAGAACAGAAGATTTATATAGCACTGCAGCGGCACGTAAAGCCGCAGCGGATGAAGCAAGAAAGCAAGCCACTGAAGGTTTAATAGGGGGCGTTGCTAATGTTGCATCAGGAGTTGCTAGAACAGCTTTTGCTGGAGGAATGTAAAATAAAATAAAAAATGGCATTAGACACAAGATTAATTGGACAAGCGCTTGGCGAAGGTAAACCGGCAGATATAACAGGTGCAATTCGACCTGCATTTGCTAGAGCTGAAAGAGCTTTTGCATTTGCACGCCAAAAAAAAGAAATGGAAGAGCGAGAGCAACGCCAAAGAGAAGAGCAACTTGCCAGAGACCAAGCCAATCTTATTTCAAGAATGGGTAATTTAGATTATAAAAATCTAGATGCTACTCTTAATGGCTATGCAACAAAAGAATTATTTAAAATAAAAGAAAGAGCTTTACAGGATATTAAAAATAAAGATTTAAGTCCTGCAGATAGAGCTTTAGCAATGCAGTCTTATAATGGTGAACTTGCACAGCTTCAATCTAAATTAGATGGTTGGAGCGGATGGATACAAAATACGGTCACTACACAAAAGGATGATTTAAGTAAATTAACACCACCCGCATTGTATGATAGAATATCCGATATGTCTAATGGCAAATTTCAAGTTAATGATTTTGGACAATTTGTATTTGAGGATGGCACTACAATGGATATTGAGCAAATGGTTAGAATTAATCCTATTAATAAAAAATCAGATGCTTATTTAGCTACATTAAAATCTTTACAAAAAACCGCAGAACAAACAGGTCTTAAAGGCGCATCATTAGAATATTTTGAATCTAGTTTAGGCGAGGAGCTTGAATCGCTTAGCTTATCTGATGGCGATTTAGCTAGTATTGTTGTTGATGAATTAGGCGGGCAATTAACTCCTGCGCTTGAGGCGGCTATAAAAGAAGACTTTGAAACAGACGGCGATTTTGATAATCCAGATTTGCGAAATGAATTAATGGGAATTATTAAAGCTAATTATCGCCAAGCAGCTATAGATAAATTTAATATTGGAGCAAAAGAATATAATAGATTACAAAGTGTTCCAAAACCAATGAGCGCTGCTGAAAGAAAAGCTGCTACTGCAAAAGCAGAAGAAAAACAAAAAATTAACGATATCACGAATAAGTTTATCCGCGAAATAGCGGGCCTTTATAATCTTGAAAGAAATAAAGAAGGGGTTATTATAGGCGGTCAACTTGACAATATACCCGTTCAAACAGAATCTCCTGAATTTTTAAAATTAATAAATAGAATGGGATTCGCCTTAGGCGATGCGCTTGGTGATGAAGATAATTATAGAGGTACTGAAATTATTAAGCAAGGTACTAATAAAAAATATGAAATTTTAGAAGGAGATTCATTATCTACTATCCTTTCAAAAATTATTCAAGCAGAGGGTGGAAGCTTTGCTGAGGGCGATGTAATGGGCGGCAAAGCTGTACAAACAGCTGAAAATATTGCAGTAATTGCCGGTGGTAAAATACCAATGCCCCAAACAGATGAAGAAAGAACTAGAATGGCAAGAGAAAAAATTGCACAATATAGCCCTAAATAAAAAAAATTAAATCTATAATAATATGAACGAACTTGAGTTGATTGTAAAAAACATGATCACAGCTGGTGAATCTGAAGAAAATATAGCTTTAGTTATTCAACAATATAACGCTGATCAAGTGGGAAAGACAACTCCTCTACAGAAGGAAGGCCAGGGTGCAACTGTGGAGGCTATACAAGCACCCGATATGGATTCCAATTTGGACGGTATTTCTTTGGAATTACAGCCAACTCGTAAAGAAAAAGAAGCGGCTCAAGAAATTGGTGTTGGCGCTGTATCAGCATTAACTGGTGTACCTGAATTTATGGTTCCGGGTATTGCAGCGGCATCAAGTTTTGTTTTAAATATGGGGGGTGGCTTAATTGATTTTGCCGAAAAATATGGCTATGCGCCAATGAAAGCAATAATTAAAGCCGGAGGTTCTCCAACTATTACGCCAGAATTAGTTGCAGCAGAATATGAAAATATAGCTAAAAAAAATAATATTGACGTATCTGAAATTTATGAAGCTGCGGAAGTTTTAGACCAATTTAAAGTAAAAAAATATGATGATCAAGGCAATGAACTTGATGTAATAGGTCTAATTAATGATGGTAGATATGCTGATGCGGCTGAGCTTGCTGTTAATGAAGCTATTGGTTCAGCACCATCAATGGCGTTAAGCATTGCATTTCCAGCTGCTGGAAGTATTTTATTGGGAATGGGCACTGCTGGGCAAGAATTTGAACAAGCGCTAAAAGAAAGACCTGATGAAACAATAAGTAAAATTGCGGGTGCATCTTTAGCAAAGGGGGCATTTGAAACTGCAACAGAATATGCAAGCGGTAAATTAACCAGGGTATTAGGTGGATTAAATAAAATCAATGCTCCCGAGCAGGTAATAAAAGATTTTACATCTAATTATGCCCAAAAAACTTTAAATTCTTTACTTTCTGGAATTGGTGGTTTTGCTACAGAAGGTGCAACAGAAGCTATAACAACAGTTGCACAAATGGGCACTGACGAACTTATTTTTGGAGATGAAATAGAAAAAGAAGCTTATTTTAGAAATGCTGCAAATAGTTTTATTATTGGCGGTATTTTAGGCGGCCCAGTGGCTGGAACATCAAAAGCAATTACATTATCGTCTATTGACAAAAAAGATGCTTATAAATATGTAGCACCTAAAAATTGGAAAAAGCGGGACACTGAAATTGATTCATATATTTATGAAACAGAGCAAAATTTAAAAAATGCCACTCCAAATAAAAAGAACCAATTTGAGCAGCAGCTTGAAGTGCTCAAACAACAAAAAGAAAATCATTTAAATAATTTAGAAAAAGCTTTTGATAATTTAAGCAAAGCTGAATTAAATAAATATGCTAAAAATATTGGCATTATAGATAATGCTTTTAGTGAAATAGACAATAATAGGTATACTAGAAATCAACAAATAGAGGCTAAAAAAAGATCAGATGCGGCAATGCAGGAAAATGAAGATCTTGTTGGTAAAGAAAATTATGATTTTGAAGTAGAAAAAAGTATTGGTGACGCTCTTAAAAAAACAGAAAATGATTTAAAAATAGCGTTAAGCGAGGCGGCTGCTATTAATATACAGAATAAAGATTTAGAAATTATAAAATTAAGCCCAAATGAAGCTGCTAAAATGGGTTTACAAGATAAAGATGCGGCTTTTCTTTCTAAAGAAAAAGCAAAAAAAAGAGGAATAGGCGATAAGGCTGTAATTCTTATAAATACAGAGCTTGCAAAAGAAACAGGACAAACAAATGTAATTGGTCATGAGCTTTTGCATTATATGATGTCAAAATATTTTAAAACTGATAATGATTCATTAAAAGAAATTGTTGGTAGTTTTAAAGATTATGTTGCAAAAGTTGATAAAGAAAACAATACAAATATACTAGAAAGAATTGAGCAGAGAATAACAGATAATTATAAAGATTCAGAAGGTAATATACGAGCCGGTGGATTAGAAGAATATTTAAATATTTTTTCTGATTTAATTTCAAAAGAAAAAATTGAATTAAATGAATCATTTTCTGATAGAATTAAAAATTCCGTAACTACATATTTGAACGGCATGGGCTTTGGCTCAGTAAAATTAAATTCTGGAAAAGATGTTTTTAATTTTATAAGGGGTTATAATAAAAATATATCTCAATTTAAATTTAAACAATTAGATATTAATATTAAGTCTGATAAAATTAGTAAATCTATTCAAGAAGAAATAGAAAAATTTTCTAAATCTGAAAAAGCATCAGATAAAGTACAAAAAATATATGAAGAACAAGGGCTTGCTGGGGCGCTTGATATAATTAATGAGTTTACTCCTATTGTAAATAAACTTGTAAATAAATATAGAGATGTGCCTGGCTTTGAATTTCAATTATTAAAAGACGAAATTGAAACAGGTGAACGCGGTATTCTTGACATGATTCAAGCATATACCCCGGAAAAAGCAAAAGGGGCGCCATTAGCTGGATATATTAATAAGTTTTTAGCAAGAAGAGCAATTGCCGCAGCTAATCGGGTGCTTGGTACTGAATTTACATTAGATGTAACAGAAGCTAAAGGCGTTACAGATACAGTAACAGCAGAAGAAATAATAGAAATTGAAGAAGCTGCGATTGCTGATGAAATAAAAAGCTTACGAAAAGAAATTGGACTTCCTGAAGATTTAATAACTACAGTTAAAACAGCTGTAATAAAAACATTTGGCACTAAACTTCCTAACCCAGAAGACCCTAAATTTAGATTTGAATTACAAAAAAGATTTAGAACTGAGCTCAAAAAACCTATTTCAAAATTTGTAGGTACACGAGCAGATTACGAAAATTTTTTACGCGATAACTTTAAGGCTATATACGATAAAATGCCGCAAAGTCTTATTAATAGAAGATTTGATGAATTTGCTGAGCCTGTATTAGATGAAAACGGCAAGCAATTAAGAGAGCGTACTGCAGAAGGAAATAAAATATTTACCAAAAAGAAAATTACGCCCGCTGAATGGATTAAATACTTTTTAGGAACAGATGTTGGGTCATCTACTAAAGGGGCAAGAAAAACAGCCATAGTTGAAGGTATTGCAGAAGAAATTGCTTTTGATGCTACAATGGAAGTTTTACGTGATCCTGATATTATTCAAAAATATCAAGAAATTGCAGAAATTACTGAAGTTACTTTACCTGAAAACTTTAAAGCGCTTATTGCAAAGCAAATAGATAGAGCTGAGGATTTTAAATTTTCTAGCAGTATTGCTGAAATTGGCAAAACAAAATATAATTTATCAGAACAAGAACTAGCTAGAGAATTGTTTAATAATACATTACTTGAAATTGCTAAGGGGCGGCCAGATATATATGATGCATTGACGAATGAAAGTTTCAGACAAAGTTTTCCAAAAACATTTAATGAAATTATTGTGCCCGCTTTTAATAAAATTATAAAAGAAAGTGACCCTGCCATTGCAGAGCAAATTACAATTCATTTTATAAAAACATATTCAAGACCGGTTAGAACATTTTCAAAAAAAGAGACGCCACTTAGTTCAACAACTAATAAATTATTTTATGATAATTATATTGAACCAGCTTTAAGAGATACAGGGCTATTAAATAAAAATAAATTTAATTTAGTTGAAAAAAATAATAAAACATATTTAAATTATGGTAGTAATCCTATTGTAAATTTAATTGATGTTACAAATAAAGCGACTATTAAAGATATAATATCTGGCAAAATTTCTAAAGCAGAAGTATTGCAACAAAATAATGCTGCACGAGCAGAACTTGATTATATTATTTTTAATTTAGGTTCTAAAAATAAAGGATTAGCTTTATCTATAATTAAACTTGCCCAAAAAGACCAAAGAACAATATTTAGAAACGCAGCCCCTTTATATTCTATAGTACAAAATTATACAGGCGATACTGTATATGAACATAACCCGCCAGTTCAATATATATTTGAACAAATTGCTGATTATTTACAAGATCAGACACCAGCAAAAAAAGAGGCCCTTAAAAAGCTTTTAAACACAATGGAAGCTAATATAGTTCCAAAAGATTTTGCTAATATTGTTGATTCTAAATATAAAAATACAATACCTACTGATGGCTCATTAAGATACCAAGAAGCTATAGATAAAACTAATTATCAATTTGATAATAGAGATTTTAAATTTAGCTCAAGTAAAGCTTCATTAAATAAAGATTTTAATAAAATATTAGAAGCGTCAACTGGTGTTAAATGGACTGAAAACTATTCTCCATCAACCGCTAAAATGCTTGCAAAAGGTAAAGGCAAAGGAAATATATTTATTCCATATTCTGCAGAAGATTTTGTTGGTTTGCTATACACAACACTTTCAGGTAAAGAAGTTGGAGAACAGCAAATGAAATGGTATGAAGAAAATCTTATTCGACCATTTTCCCGTGGTATTCAAGCTTATGAAGGGGAAAAACAAAGAGCAATGCGCGAATGGTCAGTACTTAAGCAACGGGCTACGCAAGATGTTCCTGGCGGTTTAAAAAAAGAAAACGAATCTGGCTTTACAAATGAACAGTCACTTCGTATGTATATATGGCAAAATCAAGGAATGGAAATTCCTAATATTAAAAAAGGTGAAGTTAATAAAGCTATTAAAGCAGTTCGCAATAATAAAAAGTTTAAAGAATTTGCAAATACTTTAATGTCTTTAAATCCAGAGGGTTATCCAGAACCGTCTAATAATTGGGTTGATGGTGATATTACAAGTGACCTTGTTGGATATGTAAATGGCGCTAAACGTGCAGAATTTTTAACTCAATGGAAAGAAAACGTTGATGAAATATTTTCTGAAAAAAATAAAACAAAACTACGTGCTTTATATGGAGACCGCTATGTTGAAGCATTAGAAGATATACTTTTCCGAATGGAAAGAGGTACTAACAGAAGTAAAGGTACAAACAAGCAGACTAGAGCTTGGATGGACTGGGTAAATAATTCTGTTGGTACAATCATGTTCTTTAATGCGCGGTCGGCGGTACTTCAAACATTGTCAACAGTAAACTTTATTAACTTTACAGATAACAACCCGATAAATGCAGCTGCTGCTTTAGCAAACTTTAGCCAATATAGAGAAGACTTTGTTAATTTATTTAATTCAGACTTTTTAAAGCAAAGACGATCTGGTTTACAAATTGATGTTAATGCTGATGAAATTGCAAAAGCAACTAAGGGAAATGAAAAATCTCCGCGGGCAATATTAAGAGCCTTATTACAGTTTGGATTTACGCCAACGCAAATTGCCGATTCATTTGCAATTGCAGCTGGGGGAGCAACTTTCTATCGTAATCGTATTAATAAATATATTAAAGAAGGTTTATCTGAAACTGAAGCACAAAAAAGAGCATTCACTGATTTCCAAGAAATTGCTGAAGAAACGCAGCAGTCCGCAAGACCTGATCGTATTTCAATGGAACAAGCAAGCGGTTTAGGGCGCGTTATATTAGCTTTTGCTAATACGCCTATGCAATACGCTCGTTTACAGAAAAAAGCTTTTTTAGATTTAATTAATAGACGCGGAGATTGGAAGACAAATACCAGTAAGATAATGTATTATGGCGTAATACAAAATATTATATTCTCTGCCTTACAGCAAGCATTGTTTGCTTTATTATTTGATGATGAAGATGAAGCAGAAGAAAAAAGCAGATATTACAAAATAGCAAACTCCTCATTTGATACATTATTAAGAGGGGTGGGTGTAGCTGGTGCTGGCGCTGCTACAGTAAAAAATATTATTCTTGAAATTATTGATCAAGCTAAAAGTAAGCGACCAGATTATACCCAAGCAGCTATTGCTGCAACATCTATATCACCGCCAATTAATTCTAAATTAAGAAAATTATTATCTGCTGGTAGAGCATTTACTTATAGACAATCAAGAGAAAAAATATTTAACGAAGGATTTAGTTTAGAAAACCCCGCACTATTAGCCGCGGGCCAAGTATTATCCGCTGGTGCAAATATACCTGCTGATAGAATTATTATAAAAGCTGATCATTTATATACAGCTATGCAACCTGAAACAGAATTATGGCAAGCAATTGCTCTATCGCTTGGTTGGTCTGAATGGGATTTAGGAATGATTGAAAAGCAAACTAAAAAAGAATCTAAAAGAAAATTTAAAAGATAATTATGAAATATAACATAGTAACATCGCCACTTGGTAAAAAAGATGCTTGCTACCGCAAAGCTAAAGCTAAATACCGTGTATTTCCATCAGCTTATGCATCGGGTTATATTGCAAAATGTAGAAAGAAAAAAGGTAATATAGGATAATGGGTGTACGTAAAACAGAGAAAGGCGCATCACTTAGACGTTGGTTTAAAGAAGAATGGACAGATGTTCGTACAGGAAAAGCTTGCGGAAGAAGTGAAGGCGAAGATCGTGGCGTGCCATACTGTAGACCTAAAAAAAGAATATCTGGTAAAACACCTAAAACAATAGCAGAAATGTCTGCTTCAGAAAAAAGAAAAAAAATAAACGAAAAAAAGAGTCTTGGACAGCCTGCTGGTAAGCCCAAAAGAGTTAGTCCTGTAACTATGAAATCTTCATGCAAATATTAATTATGGAATCTTTAAAAGTATACGGGATAAACATTGTAGCATTATTGACAACATCTATGACAATAAACGAAACATTACAATCAATCGTATTAAGTCTTACTATTATATACACGAGTGTTAACATTATAAACCAATTTAGGAATGGCAAAGATTGATATTAACGGTGATGGTAAAGCCGATTTCAGCATAAGTCCTATGCAGGTTATTACTATTGCAGCAATGTTTTCTTCAATAGTAGGATCTTATTATACGCTTAATGCTAGAATTGAAGCTGCTGAAGCTGAAATTGTAAAACAAAAAGTAAATACCGAAAAGTACACTTGGCCCGCTCAAAGAAAATTAGAAGCAGATTTTCAAGAAATAAAACTTGAAATGCGTGATTTTATGAAAGACCTTGAATGGATCCAACGTGAAAATGT
>Ga0222715_10000553_pt1 | contig 37232 bp, 47 predicted proteins | sample C33_9DmetaG_FD_165056 | JGI IMG/M metagenome (GOLD analysis project Ga0222715, IMG submission 165056) | Estuarine water microbial communities from San Francisco Bay, California, United States - C33_9D | ecosystem: Environmental > Aquatic > Marine > Unclassified | place: USA: California...
AGAAGAATACTGTAAAAACTTTCCTCAACCTGCAGCAGTAATTGCTGTGCATAATTTTGGAACTATAGTAGATTGCAAAAAAATAAGAAATATACTTATTAATAGTGGTTTTACAGAGACTAGTATAATTGAAGATGCGGCTCCAGCATTTTATATGGGAGAACCCTATGCTTATACCCCTGGCAGCTCATCTGATGCAGTATGTTATTCCTTCGATTTCACAAAATACCCAGGAACTCTTGGTAGTGGAGGTGCGGTTGCAACTAGATTTGAAGAAGTTTACCGTTCTGTGTCGCTATGTGCTTCTCACGGAAGAGCAAAAAATGGAGAAATAATTACTTATGGTACTAAGTCATATATGGATAATACCTCTTGCGCAGTTCTTTTAAAGGAGATTGAGTTGTTTGAGCGATTTGAGTATCGAAAGAAAAGAGACGTAATTGCTACTTGGTATAAAAACAATCTTCCCTATACAAACGTACCCGGCGATAATTATATATGGGAGAGATATACGATGGCAGTCTCTCCAGACCGGGTTGAGTCCGTCATAAATTCACTTAATGAAGTAGGGTGTTTAGCAAGAACATTTTTTAAAGAACCGCTTCACCAGTTTGAATGGTTGAACGATAATAAAAAATGGTGCCCAATCACAGAGCAATTTACCGTGTCAACTGTTATGCTACCTTCGCACCACTATATTACAGATGAAGAATTAGAGAGAATAGCTTCTGCTTTATGTTAGATATACGTATTTTAGATGTTGTTATACTTTTAAACTGTAACCTTAACTGTAGAGGGTGTAATAATTTTTGTGATCATAATGTATCAGGCAAAAGGTCTATTGAGGATTTAGAACAAGATTTTATAAACTGGAAAGATAAAATTAATCCCGCAAGACTTCAAATTATGGGAGGAGAGGCTTTTTTACATAAAGATTTAGAAAAAATTATACGATCAGCAAGACAGAACTTCCCTGATACAGATTTAAGACTTTTTACTAATGGTCTTTTACTAGAAAAACATATTGAGATAAAAGAAGTTCTAAAAGAGACTGATTGTATGCTAACGATTAGTATACATTCTAACGAAAAAGAATATCTTAAAAAGTTATCTACTAGTGTTCATAAATTTTTTGGTAATATTTCTAAAGCTAGTCAAAAATCTATAGTTTCTTACGGGTCTATGTATACAAATGATTCTGTAAAAATAGAATTTAGAAATATGGCAAATCACTGGTATCAAACTTACCAAAACGGAGTTATCCCTTTTACAGACAATAACCCTAAAAAGTCTTGGGAGTCTTGCTACTTTAAGTACTGCACACAACTATATGAAGGTAAACTTTGGAAGTGCTCTCAAATAGCATATCTAGAACCTTTAATGAAAAAAATTAATAATACAAAAGAATGGGATAAATATAGAAATATTTATAACCCTTTGAATTATACAGACGGTGAAGATAAATTTTTAGATTTTGAACAAAGATTAAAAAAAGAAGAAACTATATGCAATATGTGTCCAGCAAATCCAGAAATATTGGAAAGTAAAAGTGTCTGGTAAAACAATAATAGGTATAAAAAAAGATGGTACAATAGAAGAATTTTATCCTCAAGAGCTTCGTGCATCTAAATTAAATGCTTGGAAAGGCTGGAAGTGTTCTGTAGGACAGTATAATATAGCTATAGCAGAAAACGGAGATATGAAAGGAGGAGATTGTGGTATAGGAGGTTATTTAGGTAATATATACAAAGAATTTAGAATACCTACAGAATGGCATACTTGTACTGTAGATTATTGTTCTTGTTTTTTTGATATAGGAGTACCTAAAATATCACAAGACCCCAATTCTGAGTATAAAGAATTTAGGGCTAAAGAAGTAGGCTTAAAATTTGAATGGTTTTTGTCGGCAAAATGTAACTATGCTTGTGAATATTGTCCCGATACGATTCATAATAACTTACCTCACAAAAATACTTCAAAACAAGTTTTTATAGGATTAGATAATTTATTTGACAAACTTGGAGGAAAGACGTTTACTATGAGTCTTTGGGGAGGAGAGCCAACTATGTTTCCTGATTACATAGAAATATGTAAAAAAATTAATGATTATGGAGCTAGAGTATTTACAACAACTAACGGAAGCAGAAGTGAAAAATATTTGTCAGAACTAATTCACCATAGTTGTTTATCAATATCAGTCCATCAAGATTCATACGATCAAGATAGAATGATAAATAACGTAAGAGCAATTGTTGAAGAAATTAATAAAAACAACTTACAAAATTGGATAATGGTAAGATGTATGGTTAAACCAGGAAGTCTTGATCACTGGAGGAATTTTATACAAAGACTTCAAAATGAAATACCGAACTTTACTAAAACATCAAAATTAACACTAAATACATTAGTAGGGTTGTTGCCTGATAAAACAGATTGGACAGAAGATTTGATGGAAGGTTATACAGAAAAAGAGCTTCAATTGTTAAAAAAATTTGGTAGATTAACCGATGTATAAAATTACTCCTACACTTTCTGATGTTATAAATATAAATTGGATGTTAACCTTTTTTTGTAACTATGACTGTAATTACTGTAGTTCACATGATAATACTTGGAAAAATTATAGTTTTGAAGAAATGAAACTTGCTTTTAATAAGTTGAATAATGTTTTGACCCACATTGGAAAAGATAAAACTCCAAACATTTGGTTTACAGGAGGAGAACCTACACAAATAGAATGGTTTGAAGAGTTCTTAGTATATATTAAAAAATCTAATCCAAAAATAGAATTAAATCTAACAACAAATGGAAGTAAACCTTATAAATATTACTATAACTTACATGATAATTATATGAACAATATTACTTATAGTTTACATTTTGATTGGGTTAATTATAAAAATTTCATAACTAAAATATATAAGTTAGCCGAGTTCTTTAAAAATAAAGTTAGCGTGTCTATCATGTACGAAAAAAGACATTCTATACTTGCAGAAAAAACAATGAAATTTTGTCAAGATACTCAAATAAATGCTAGAATAATAACAGTAAGAACTAGTGGACGAGAAAAAAGTTTTTATTACAATCATAGTAATAGTGAAGTAAATTTTATAAAAGAAAATGATGATAATTTAAATGACATACTGGTAGATGATAAAGAATACTCATCAGATAAATTACTTTCCGACATGGTAATTGATAACCTAGATTTTAATAACTGGAAGTGTTGGGTAGGGACAGATTGTTTATATGTCGATAAGAATTTAAATTTAAAGTCTAGTTTCTGTGGTATAAAAAACTATGGAAATTTATTAACAGAAAACCCTGATTATGTGTGGAATAATAACCCTGTTATTTGTGACGGAAGATTTTGTGGATGTGTCACAGATGTAAGGGCAAGAAAAGAAAAAATATGAAAATATTAATTACAGGAGGGCAAGGTTTTATAGGAGCAGCTATAGCAGGTGTTCTGCAAGTGGAGCACTCAATTACTATTATGGATAACTGGTCTGAAAGCTATCCTGGGTATGCAGCTATACATAGAGGTAAAGACGGACTAAAACAAGCCTCCGCCTTAGAAATAAAACATAGAAAACAAGCTTCAATTTATAGAGAAGAGTTGATAAAAGGAATCCCTATTGTTAAAGGATGGACTTGGCAAAAAGAATTAGAAACAATAGATGAGCCAGATTTAATTATTAATTGCGGAAGTTTATCTGAGGCAATACTTTCTCAATATTTAAAAGACTTTACTTATTGTTCTATAGTAAAAGGAATTGAAAATATTAAAAAAACCTTCAAATGCCCTGTACTACATTTTTCAAGTTCTATGTCTTATGGATCATGGGAAGGAGCTATAAAAGAAGACGGAGAGCAAAACCCTGTAGACTGGTACGGATCATGCAAAAAAGATAGTGAAACTTTTATAGATCAAAATGATATTATAGTACGGCCCATGCATGTATATGGTTTTGGGGATGGTAAGTTTCCAATGCCCATGAACATTGAAAGACAATACCAAAATGGCCGCCCTGTTACTGTAGAAGAAGCAGATTGTATTTATATTAAGGACCTTACCGTAGTAATTAAAAAAATAGTTGATAAATGGATTCCAGGAGTGTATAATTTAAGTTCTGGATATTTACGGTCTAAAGACATAATCAAAGAAGAATCAAAAAACATTCTTGGTTTTGAAATAGAAACAATCAATAAATCTGGGCCTACAGGCAAAAATAGAGGAACATTAGATTCTTCTAAATTAGCACAAGTTTATAACTGGAATTCTCAATATAAAAATTATAAGGAGACAATCATAGATTACTTTAATGAGTATAGGATACGAAATGAAAATAATAGTTAGAAATAACGACCCGCTAAAAGCTTTTAAACTTCTTAATAGAAAATTACATCAAGATAATGTTTTTATTGACTTAAAAGAGCGACAGTTTTATAAAACTAAAGGTGAAAAACGCAGAGAGAAGAGGAAAAGAGCAGTAGCGAGGCAAAAAAAAGAACAAGCCAAAAGAGAGCTTATTTTACAAAAATTAGAAAACCAAGTAATACGAGGGAATAATGGTAGAAGAAACAACAACAGAAAACCAAATACAAATCGAGTGGGTTCCTCTAACTCAAGCAGGAATACTCAAGGTAAAGCTCCCAGAGCAAACAGTTAGTTTTTTAACGGAACTTACTGATTTAATTTTAGCAGACGATCCTGAACTAGAAGGACTGGCCTATGACGATAGATTAGCTGGTCAAATTAAGTTAGGTAAACAAAGAGAGATACCTCTCACAGAAGAAACAAAAAAGTCTAAGGCAATGTCTACTTTTTTAACTTTTTCTTCTAATATTTGTTTAGAGTGGATGACTGGGTATAAACACTACAATCCAAAAGCACACGCATTTTGGAATGACACAATAAGTGTAGATATTTATGAGTTTTGGGTAAACGAACAAAGAGAAGGAGATTATAATCCTTTACACAATCATTGCCAGCCTTTTGCGGCTTTGAGTTCAATAATTTATTTAAAAGTTCCAGATCAAATTACTAATAATCCATATCCAAACAGTGATGACGGTAGAATTAAATTTCTCTGGTCCGATAGAGGAAGTCCTCATATGTTAGAATTTCCTGGTATGTTATCACTAACCCCAGAAGTAGGAGACTATTATGTTTTTCCTGCTTGGCTAAATCACGAAGTACCCCCATTTAGGGGAGAGGGAGAAAGACGCTCTCTAAGTTGGAACGCAAAGCTCTGGGTTTAAAATAAATCTTCTCTAATGCTCCTTTCAATGATATACTAATGGTATAAATTTGAAAGGAGTTTTTTATGAAAGCGTATAAAGGTTATTTTAAAAAGAAGAACGGTGATAAAAGAGAAATGGTATTCTCTAGAATCAAAGATTTACCTAACGGTTTTGTTGCTGCCCGTATTGTCGGAGCAGGATCAGAAAAAACATACCCAGAAGGTATGGAACTTGTATGGGACTTAGAGGCAGATGATTTTAGAATCTTTAATTATAAAACTGCTGATAGTGATATACAAGAACTAGATGTAGACGGAAGCTATTACCTAAAATTTTAAAAATTAAAAAAGGGGTTGACAGTGACCGAAAAATCATATATTATAACTATAATGCTTAAACGTGGAATACTGGATAACGCAGGTAAAGCTACTACTAAAGCATTAAATAGTTTAGGTTTTAAAGAAGTTTTGGATGTTCGTATAGGTAAGACTATTACCCTAAAAACAGCCCAAGACCCAGAACGAATAGCCAAAGCATTAGTTAATGATGTTATGGAAGATTACCAAATAGAGTGTCTTGATGACGCGGACTGAAAACTGAACTGGACCGGGGGGCAGTACCCCGCGCCTCCACCAATATATAGAGTTTCATATGGGGGCGAACTAGGATCGACAGGCAGATAATAGGAAAGTCGAGAGACAGGTGTGCAAACGACCTTAACCGTAAGAAAACAACTAAATGCAAACGACAATTTCGTAGCATCTGAGGAGTATGCACTAGCTGCATAATCTTTCTGGGGTTCGGTAGGTTCCTAGCAACAGAATACCTACTATTTTGAGGGGTAAATGTTACACAAAATTTTAAAATTTCCTACTGTATCTGATGACAGAGGGAACCTAACTTATATCAATAATCTTGAACAAATTCCTTTTGAAATTAAAAGAATATTTACTGTTGATAGCGTCCCTGCCGGGTCTGTCAGAGGCGGTCACGCACATCACCAGCTTCAAGAAGTATTAATTCCAATTTATGGAAGATTTATCGCTTATTTATCAGACGGAAAAACATCAGAAGAAGTAGAGATGGTTAATCCTAGAACTGGTTTATTATTATATCCCCATATTTGGAGAGAAATAAAAGGATATACAAAAGGAGCAATTTGTCTATCTCTTTGCTCTATGACTTTTGACGAGTCTGACTATATTCACACATGGGAAGAATTTAAAAAAATATATGTCTAAAACTGTATTAGTAACTGGGGGATTAGGATTTATTGGTAAACATTTTGTAAGTGAGCTGTTATATAAAGGTCATAACGTAATTAATGTTGACTGTTACACTTATGCAGCAGATAGACATGCTTCAAAATTATTTAAACAAAAGCCAAACTATATAGAATCAAGAGAATATATTCACAATTTAGGATATTTACCTATATGTGACTATGTAGTACATTTTGCAGCTGAGTCCCATGTAGATAATTCTATTGCTGATAGCTCTAAATTTATTCATAGTAATATTACGGGTACGCACCATCTGTTAGAATTATTAAGACGTATGCCAGAAAGTCATCGTCCCCATTTAATTCATATTAGCACAGATGAAGTATATGGAGATTCTGAGCCTGATCAACAGTTTCTAGAGACTGATATATTAAACCCATCAAGCCCCTATTCAGCCTCAAAAGCTGCTGCAGAACACTTAGTTACCTCTTATGCTAGAACATATGGCATATCTTACAATATAGTAAGAATGACAAATTGTTTTGGCAATGATCAATACCCAGAAAAACTTATTCCAACTATCTGTTTAAATATTAAAAAAGATAAACCTATTCCTATTCATGGAACTGGGGAGTATATAAGAACTTGGTTATGGGTAGAAGACGCTGTAAAAGCAATCATAGCAGTAATAAATTCAGCAACTCCTTATGAAACATATAATGTTTCAGGGGATTGGAGGTTTTCTGTTATGGATATTGTAAAGTTTTTCATAGACGTTGCTGGAAAAGGCGAAACTAAAAGAGTTAAAAATAGACTAGGACAAGATTTAGATTATCATATTAACGACGATAAAATCAGAAAAGAAGTGGGTTGGGCGCCTACAAAAGGCCCCGCTGAATTAGCTTCTATAATTTATAATAATTTTAATCCGCAAAGGTTTATAACAAAAGGATGAATATTTATATAAGAGTAAGTGAAAATCAACAATCTATCAGCGGAGAAGAAAGATGGAACTCCTACGATAAAAGAATGATTCTTAAAAAGTGTTGGAAGTCTCTTATGGCGAATGTAACACAAGAAGATTTTATATCTATATACCATCATAATGTTAGAGATAAAACACTCAAGTGGTTATCAGAGAATTGTGGAACATTACACACTTTTGTTAAGGTAGATTCTCTAGAAGAAAGTCTTACTGTTCCTTTAGATGATATAAAAGCATATTTAAAAACAGAAGAAGACGATAAAAAACTAATAGCATTACTAGAAGATGATTATTTATGGGAGCCTGGTAGTTTAAGACTAATAAAACAAGCATCTTTACATTGGCGAGGCTTTATAGCCTCTAATGACACTCCAAAAAATTATTTAGAACCTAAAAAAGCACATGTATTTGTAGGACACGATAGATACTGGAGAACATCTTCTTTTATATCTTGGAATTTAATAGGCTCTACCTATATTTTTAATAAGTTTATTAATCATATAAAAAATGCTGGTATATTACAGGACATGGATAAGTTAAATGAAATTTTAACAGAAACAGAATGTATTAACCCTTTACCTGGAGTAGCCACACACTGTAAAGAAGGAGATATGTCTCCACTAGTAGACTGGAATTTTATTTGGGAAGGTATCACAATATGAACACTGTATATATTACAGGAGCAGCAGGGCTAATCGGTAGTGAACTAGTTAGACTCTTTTGTAGACATAACTGGAAAGTAAAAGCTTGCGACAATTTAATAGGAGGGTTAGAATCAAATTTAACTAGATTTTTAGATAATATTGATTATAAAAACTTTGACTTATTAGATTATGAAACTCTAAAAGAACATATGAAAGGATCACAAGTAGTATTACACTGTGCGGCACTTCCTTATGAAGGACTTTCTGTGTTTTCTCCTAAAATAGTAGCAGAAAATATTGTAGGAGGTACAGTTAGTGTAGCTTCTGCGTGTTTAGCAAATGGAGTAAATAAGTTAGTTAACTTTTCTTCTATGGCAAGATATGGAGGTCAGAAACCACCTTTCACTGAAGATATGCCACGTAGCCCAGAAGACCCATATGGATTAGCAAAAGCTCAAGCAGAAGAACATCTAGAATTATTAAATAAACTACATGGACTTAATTTTTTTACTGTAGTTCCTCATAATGTTATTGGAGTAGGTCAAAGATATATGGACCCGTACAGAAACGTAGTGGCAATTATGATTAACCGTGTTCTTTTAAAGAAAACCATTATCATTTATGGAGACGGAGAACAAAAACGAAGTTTTTCTAATATTTCAGATTGTAGCGACGCTATTTGGAAACTGGTTAACTCAGAAAGAGATTTAACAGGAGAGGTATTTAATATTGGACCGGACGACAACGAAACAACAATTAAAGACCTAGCCCATAGAGTCGGACATCACTGTGGAATTTATCCAAGAATTGATTATTTTCCTGATAGACCTGCAGAAGTTAAAAATGCGTGGTGCTCTTCAGAGAAAATTAAAACACAATTTAACTATAATACTACAAAAAGTTTAGATGATACTATAGTAGAAATGGTTAACTGGATTGGAGAAAGAGGTCCAGAAGAATTCAACTACGCTCTAGATTTAGAGTTTACGACAGACAACACCCCAAAAACTTGGGTAGAAAGGTTAATTTAATATGGCAACAGTTATTTGTCCCTACGTATTTCCAGAAGAAGTGGTTCCGCTAAAAAACGCGTTTTGGAACTTAGATTGTATTTTTGAACAAGATACAGCAAAAATTGGCTCTGATATGATGTACCAAAAACTTTGGAAACAAACAGATGATGACATCGTAATTATTCATTCAGATATGCAACCAAAAGAAGATGATTTAGACAATCAATGGTATGAAGAGTTGATGAATTACGCAAAAAAATACCCAGAAGCAGGTATGATTGGGTGTAAACTACTATACCCCGCAAAAAACGAAGCAGGAAAATTTTTAATTCAACATGCGGGGGGTAGAATTGATGAAGAAGGAAGCGCAGACCATTTTGGTAGTGGATTCAGAATGGAAGATAAAAAGTTTTGGAAAGCACCTGAAGTTGACGAAGGTCAGTACGACAAAGTTAGAGAAGTAGCTTGGTGCACTTTTGGAGGCTTGTTTATTAGAAGAAAAGTGCTTGATGAGGTAGGAGATTTTGATCCTTCATTTGAGTACACCTATGAAAGGGATGTAGATTATTGTATGGAGGCAAGAAAAGCTGGTTGGAAAATTTATATGACGCCTGCTACTCTAATTCATTGGGAAAGTAAAGACAACAAAAGAGTGATGGGACAAAACCATTACGATGCACAAACTAGAAATAAACAAAGATTAAAAGACAAATGGTCTGGCACAGACCTATTTAAAACTTTAGACAGAGAGGTATAATATGGACGAAGATAGCAATATCTTTGTAATATCAAAAGACCAAGCAATAGAAATTTTACAAGAAAAAACTAAAAATTATTTCTCAGGAAATACTAATAAAGTTAATTCATTATATATAACTACTTGGCTAGTAATAGCCTCTGTAATAGGTATTGCTTGTTTAAGCGGAGCTGCCTTAATTATTTTAGCTGGTCCTTTCTTTCTAGTAGAATTTATTATAAGAAAGATATTTAATAGGAGAAAAAACTATGAAGACGATTACACAATTGACGAAGAATAAAATTATTGACGCATTTAAAGAGGCAGAGCAAGATAAATCAGGACTAAGAGAGTTTGAAAGAGACTTATACGGAGCTAGTGGTAGAAAAACTAGACATGCGATTAATAATATCTGTGGAGTAAAAGATAATCTTACTTATCTAGAACTAGGAGTTTATAGAGGTTCAACTTTAGTAGCTGCTAACTATGATAATAAACTAACTACTTATGCGGTAGATGACTTTACTATTGATATTAAGGAACCTAAACAGCATAAAGAAAATGGATGGAATAACGCAAGACAAGCCACTAAAGAGCTGTTAGACAGGTATAACTTTAGTAATGTAAATATTATTGAAGAAGAAGCAAATTCTGTAGACACAAAAAAGATTGCAAAAAAAGTAGATATTGTTCACTATGATCTAGACGAACATCACGCTAGTGTCGAACAAGTGTTAAGACATTACCTTTCGGTTTTTGATAAACATACAATTTTAATGTTTTCAAATTGGAATTCAAATGGGGTAAGAAACTCTTTTGCTCAATTTAAGAAGACTCCCGGAATTGAAATAGAAATGTTATTCGAAAAACTTAGTACTGCGACAGCTGATAGTCTTAATTGGTATAATGGTTTTGCTGTTTTCTTATTTACACTAAATGCAAAGGAAGCTGAAAAAGAGGTAAAAAATGGTTAAAAAGTCTGTAATCTCTTTAATAAGTTATGATGCGCATTTGCTTCCTAATAGTATAAAAACATACTATGATTATGTAGATGAGATTGTATTAGGACTAGATAAAGATAGAATTTCATGGAGTCATCAATCTTTTAAATTCGATGAAAATAAATTATGGTCTGAGCTAAAAAAGATTGACACAAAAGGTAAAATTTCTGTTATTGAAGAGTCTTTTCATCCTAGTGGTATAGCTATTGAAAATGATAATTATGAGAGAAATTTTCTAAAATCACAATGTAGTCATGATTGGATTATGTCTTTTGACGCAGACGAAGAATTAATTAATCCAAAAGAATTTTTTTATAATTGGTGTCCTCTTTTTGAGCCATACTATAAAAAATGTGATATAGAATTTACTTGGTTTTTACCTTGGAAAGAGTTTGACGAAGATATTCTTATGATAGCAGAAGAAGATACTACTTTTGTTAAATCAGAGAGACAAGGGTTTGCTACTCACAAAGACAATCAATACACTTATGCTAGATGGACTAATAATAATTTTAGAATTCATTCTCCTCTTTGTATTTTACATTGGAGTTTATGTAGAAAAGAAAGTGAGTTACATCAAAAAATTAATAATATAGGACATTCTGATCGAGCCGAACAAGATCCTTTTTTTGGAATTTGGCGACAAACTACATTACAAAACTACGAACAACTAAGAAATTTTAAAACCTCTGGATTAGGTGATCCAAGACAATGGGCAAGACTAACTAAGATTAAGAAAAACGAGCTTCAGCATATTTGTAAAACAGAAGCAGAAAGAGCATACTAATGATTAATGTAGAAATTATAGGAAAATTTTATGACAATCATTCACTAGCTATTATTAATAGAAAATTAGCTATTGGATTAGAGAAAGCAGATGATATTAATATATTTATCACTCCTTTAGATGCTTATAGCCCAGAGCACAAGACTAATAAAGATGAAATCAAAGTACTAAAAAAATTAGAAAGAAAGACAGAAACGGAGCCTGACATTCAGATTAGGCATACATATCCTCCAATTTGGAGATGGCCTTCTTCTAGTAAAACAAAAGTCATATTTATTCAACCTTGGGAATATTCAAAAATTCCCCTTGAGTGGCAATATAAATGGGAAAATTTTGCAGACGGAGTTATTACACCTAGTATGTGGACAGGTGATAAGTTCCTAGAGGCAGGACTAAATCCTGGAAGACTATTTGTTGTCCCTAACGGTTATGACGAAAAGATTTATAATAAAACTCCAGAAGAGTCTAAATTCTTTGATTCTAAAAAGTTCACTTTTCTTTTTGTAGGAAACCATCAAAGAAGAAAAGGACTTGATATTTTATTAGATGTATGGAAAGATGTTTTTGTTAAAGCAGATAATGTACAGTTGTTTATCAAAGATACTCCACAAATATACGGACAAAATAACTTATTATCACAAATTCTAAGATTGCAATATCATGTAGATTGTGGTAAAGTATTATATAATTCTGATTTACTATCCGACAAAGAAATGGCTAATATTTATAAAAATGTTAAAGTAGTAGTTCACCCTTATAGGGGAGAAGGATACGGAATGCATGTTCAAGAATCTGTAGCCTGTGGTGCATACCCTATAATTACAGATCAAGGACCTACAGAAGAATTTATACCAAGAGAAATAGGTGCTAGAATACAAACAAAAAGAAATCATGTTGATATTACCTCACCAGAATTGTTTGCTTTAAAACCGGGAGACAGTGTTACTGGAATGGGAGGACACTCTTGGGTACTAGAACCAGAAGCAGAAAATCTTAAGTTTCAAATGAGATTAATTTATCAACACCATGAACGTAAAGCTATAATTGATAAAGTTAAATCTTATGATAACCCTAATAAATGGGATACAGTAATAGGTGGGTACAAAAATGCTATTATAAAGGTGTTCAGTAATGGAGAAAAACCAAGAAGAGAGGCCTAGTCTCTGGGATTTTATGGAAGAGGCTCAGAAAAAATTAACTCTTGAAGAGAAAATTATTAGAGATTTTCACGGAAACAAACCTATAATTGATGATAATCAAATTGAAAACCCTTCTGTAGACGAAGAGTGTAAAAAGTATTTTACCTCTATCACAAATGAGGGAGATTTCATTAGAATATCAATTGAAGGCGGGGGTTGTTCAGGGTTCCAATATGCTTTTTATATTAATGAGCCTGAACTAGAAGACTCAGATATAATTATTAACGAAAATCCCAAAGTAGTTACAGATTGTGAAAGCATTAATTATATGAAAGGAGCTATCATAAGATATGAAACAGCCCCTTTTAATCAACGGGTATACGTAGATAACCCAGGTGCTAAATCTAGCTGTGGTTGTGGGGAATCTTTTGCTTATGACTTTTGATTGGATAAAAAAAGAAAGCGGTCTTCCTTGGCTCCCTCTAAAGATAGGTCTTCCATATGAAGAAATGTTAGAAGAAGCTAAATCTATAAAAGAAAGATTTGTTTCACATCGGTCAGGAGATAGTAGAGGAGGGTATACTCACAGAGGTTGGAAAAGTTTATGTATTCACGGAGTGGAAGAACACAAAACTAATCATTATACTTCTTATGGCTTTGATTCAAATGAAGATACTCCTTACCAATGGACAAAAGCAGCAGAGCTTTGTCCTATCACTACAAACTGGTTAATTAATAAGTTCCCAATGGAAAAATATTTTAGAGTTCGTTTTATGTTATTAGAACCGAATGGTTTTATTGCTCCTCATAAAGATATAGATAAAAATATGTTATCACCAGTAAATATAGCACTCAATCATCCTACTGGTTGTATATTTAAAATGGAGACTCACGGAGTAGTTCCTATGAAACCAGGCACAGTAATGTTGTTAGATGTAGGAAATACTCATGCATATATTAATAAGTCGGATGAAGATAGATATCATATTATTATTCACGGTATAGAAAACGATAAGTATAGAAAATTAGTAGAAGAAAGCTATAATAAATATGTCTAATTATATAATCGGTATTTATGATGACAGAGATCAAATATATAAAAAAGATTTAGCAAATAGATATAAAGAATTAACTGAATTTTTTATTAGACATATGAGTTCTCCCACTCCCAGAGAATTACTTTATGGAACTTCTATCAATGAGGTTTTAAATAAAGCAATACAAACAGAAAATACTCATTGTTTAGTAATGTCTATAGGCCACTTTATACAAAGTCCAAAATTTTTTAAATATATGGACACCTGGACAGATAATGTAGATTTTTTTATAACAGGACATATAATTGATAGAGATTCTGGTAACTCTCAAGAAAACAGTGATAATCATTACTACGGGCTTCATAAACAGTGTTTATTGGTTAATTTAAAATATTATAAAGAATTTGAAAACCCTGAGTGGGGTGTAAATGTGAAAGATTCTGGTATGCCAGAAAAAGTGGCAGTAGCTCAAAGAGCATCGGAGGATATACATGATGATTATACTCCTTTATTTTTAAATCCTACTCAAGATACAAAAGTGTGTACTCCTTATGTAGATGGATGGAATTTTATAAACACTTCTTTAAAAAATAATTTAAAAGTATATAACTTTCACCCAAAAATAAGAGTTACTAAAAGATATGCATATCCTAACAAAGACTTAAATACACTAAAAGAGCAACTTGATTGGATAGTAAACATATTAAATGGCGCTCCAGACTGTGTATTTTTCTGGAACACAGAGGCTATGTTTGATGTTAAAAAATATGCTAAAACTACTATTCATCCTGTAAAAAAATTATATTCGGTAGCAGCTGGGTTTAAACCTAACTATATGTTACACTCTATAGGGTTCGAAGAAGATACCGAAGTAATATACTTTGACTATAGTAAACAAGCACTTAGTTTTAAAAAAGCTTTAATAGAACTTTGGGACGGAAGAGATTATCCTAATTTTTTAAGAGAAATAAAGAAAAAATTTAAAGTAAACGAGACTTTTGGCGCACAAACAGAAGGTAAGACATACGAAGACCTTTGGCAAAAAGAGCTAACTTATTGGGAACTAGAAGAAATTTTTTATGAACACTGGCAAAGATACAAAAAACTAAAACACACTTTTATACATTGTAATCTGTTAGAAAATCCAGAAAAAATAATTTCTAAAATAGATAATACTGATAATTCTTATATTTGGTGGAGTAATTGTTTTCATACAGTAACAGCACATTACACTATGCCACTAAATGAATTAGAAACTTTATATAATAATTATTTAGAAAATATACATAAAAACAATACTAATATAGTAGTATTCGGAGCAGACCATTTAGATAAAAAAATAGAGGGAGTTAGTATTAGTGAACTACTTTAAACCTAATGTTACTATTACAGGAAAGTGGGGAAAAGAAATAGAGAAGCTACCTTATATTTTTTGTAATGACTATGATTTAAAAGACGCAATTACTGCATGTGCTATAAAAAGTGCTACAGGAGAGATTCAAGACTTATATAAGTCAGAACAAGAAGATATTCCATCAAATTATAAATACACTAGGCTGATGGAAATTCCTATTATCAATAAAGTAGTCGATTATTTTAAGTTTGATACAACTAGGATAAGAATATTTAAACAAGAGCCAAAACATTCTACCCCTATGCACATAGATAAAGACGACCCTTCAATTATAAGAATGTGGATGGCATTAAATGAAGATGAAAACTTTAAGTTCTTTTTTGGAGAAGAAAAAGAAGAAATAATTTTAAAAACTGGTGAAATAGTATTTTTTAATCCTAATTATTTACATGGAGCAGCTAATTTAAGTAATAAAAATAGATATACCTTAAATATTTGTGGCAACCCTAACAAGTGGATAAAAGAATTATTAGAAGTTAAAGATAAGGTAATATTTTTATGATTGATATAGATGTTTTTAAAAAACCAAACGAAAATGTAGTAAAAGTTACTATGAGTGAGTTTAGAGGAAAAGTTTATGTACACATTCGAGATTATCAGATGGACGGCGATACTGGATACTGGTTTCCAACCAAAAACGGGTATGCCTTTATTGCAGAAGAAACAGACTCCATCATACAAGCGTTAGAAGAAGCCAGTGAATCTTACGCTAAGTATTCTAGGAACCTAGATACTTTAGAACAACTGGAATTCAACTTTAAGGAAGAAAATGATTAATGAGTATAAAAGCATGGTCAGATGAGCAAGAAAATAAACTTATTGAACTGTATACACAGAATGAAGTAACAGATGTTCACGAGTTATCTAAAATTTTTGGAAAAGGGTATAGATCTGTAATCAGTAAACTAGTGCAGCTTAAGATATACCAAAAACCAAAAGAAAAAGAAGAAAACAAAACTAAAACAGTAAAAACTATGTTAAGAGAAATTGAAGAACTTTTAGATATTCAAATAGAAGGAATCAATCTTAACAAAAAAGAGAACTTAATAAAATTAGTTGAAGCATTAAATAATAAATTAGCATGATTGACTGGAAAATTTTAAACTATTTAAATAAGCAAAAGTATAAAAGATCGTTGCTTATAGTAAAAGATATTAATCAAGTAGAAAAATTTGTAATTAGCCCACAGATTACAGTAATCGAAGAAAAAAATTTTCTTGAACATTTCCCAGAAAACGCGTATCATATAATTTCAACTTGGGAAATATTGTCTGAGGGGGCTTCGGTATCTATATATACCTATTTATCAAAAATGAATCATCTTTTACGAGATGATGGACAGCTCTATGTAAGAGTTCTTCACAATCAAAGTCATTTAGTTGAATTTGATACCCCTCCTTTTTGCTGGAGCTTAGAAAGAATAGACTCCTTCGCAAAAGCAAAATCTTTTAATCTTTATAAAGAAGTAGAAAAAATAAATACAAAAACCACTTCTTTTTTAAGATTTAAGTACATTCCCTCCTTTTAAAGTTTAATTAACAATTGCCTATCGGTAAAAAGTTATTGTATAATTTTTATACAATAAAGCGGATAACTATTTTATGACATACGAAGAATTAAAAGAACTAGTTGCTCATCACTGCCACTTATACTACGATGTAAATCGTCCTGAGTTAAGTGATACAGAGTTTGACCAACTATATGATAAACTGGTAAAAGTAGAAACAGGTCAAGGATGGCATGATTCCGACTCTCCTACCGTTCGTGTAGGGGGTGTAGCTGGTAAAGTACGTCATCCATATAAATTATACTCTCTTCGTAAAGTGTATGATGAAGAAGAGATTGAAGACAAATTTATAGTTGAGACTCCTAAAATGGACGGAGCCAACTTAACAATTATCTATAAAAATGGAAAACCTTCTATGGCTCTAACTCGCGGAAATGGTGAGTTTGGAGAGGATGTTTCACATCTACTCCCAGGCATATTAGGTATTCCAGAATATATTGCAGGAGATGTAGCCGTAAACGGTGAGTGTGTTACTGACAATGATGTAGATAATTTTAGAAATTACGTTAGCGGAGCACTCGGCCTACTTGACCTTGAAGAGTTTCGTTCTCGTAATATTAGATTTATTGCACACGAACTTTTAGGTGTAACGATGAACTACACCAATAAAATGAAGATTCTATCTGGATCATTATTTCATACAGTTTTTGATGAGGAGCTATGTTCAAAGTACCCTCAAGACGGACTAGTATACAGAATTGATGATTGGAAAGAGTGTGAAAGGTTAGGATACACCTCTAAATATCCAAGGTTCGCTGTGGCTCTTAAAGAAAAAGAGAGTCTTACAGCTACAACAACATTACAAGATGTGATTTGGGTTGTTGGTAGAACTGGAACTGTTAATCCCACGGGCATAGTAGACCCGGTAGAACTTGATGGTGCGACTGTAAGTCGCGTAACTCTTCACAATATAGAATTCATCGAAAGCCATGACTTGGGCCTTGGCGACCTGATACAGATCGAAAGAGCAGGCGGGGTGATTCCGAAGTTTAATAGAGTACTCCAGCACTCACAACATAATCTAAAAATTAAACAAAGACATGCCGAAGAGAGTATTGGACACGCTCTTCGTAAAGTCGGCCCAAAGTTATTTGTGACTGATGCTTCGCAACACAGTACAAGTAAGCTGCTAGAACATTTTATCAAGACTCTTGAAATCAAGGGACTTGGCCCTGCGTCCGTGTCTAAAATGGGGCTACTTCATCCGATTGATCTTTTTGATAATCAAGACTGGAGTATTCTTGGGGCAAATGGCGAAAAAGTTGTAGCAGAAATTGAACGCAGCAAGACAAAGCCTTATGAGCTAGTTCTTGCATCTCTAGGTATCCCTGGTGTTGGAAAGAGAGCTTCAAAGCTGATTGTAAAACACATACCTTCGTTTGATCGGTTGCGAGAGATCGAAACGGTGCAGATACACGGAATTGGGCCTAAAACCGTAGAAAATCTACTAGTTTGGCTTGACACGAACGAGGAGTGGGTCTACGGGCTTCCTCTTCAACTAGAGCAGAATCAAAGCATAGACTTCGAGAGTGATTCCAGCGAAGTAAGAAAGATCTGTATAACAGGGAAAATAGATATGACCCGTAATGAACTTGCTGAAATGTTAGAAGGCAAGGGATTTAAGGTCACTAACACAGTCACAAAAGACTGCTATGCTTTGATAACTGCTGGAGATACTAGTAGCAGTAAGTATAAGAAAGCTGATACTAGCGGCATTAAGATCGTAGACTATTGGGAAAACAGAACTGAAGTGTTAAATGGTGCTTTTTGATGATTTTCACAAAAGACCAAAAGACTAAATACAGTCACATTAATCTTGCTCTATCATCTTTTACCTGCTATAATCCTTTTATGACGTTGAGAGAAAAACTCTCAGTCAAAAAAAACCAAAACAACTACTGACAAAACAAAGGAGAAAACATGTCTAAGTTTGAATACACAGATGAAATGGTCACCCGCATGAATGATATCTGCGGCAGTGGCGTAACTGAGGATATTATTGAGTCGCTTTGCGACGAGTTTGAATTTCCTCGCCGTTCGGTAACCGCAAAGCTACGGAAGCTTGGTTACGACGTTCCTAAGAAGCCAGGTGCAGCGCCTGTCTTTACTGCAGAAGAGACTGATGGTCTTGCTGCTTATCTTGAAGCTAACTCTGGTAACCAGACAGCTGAAGAAATTGCTGCTGGATTTGCAGACGGTAAGTTTACCGCCCGTCAGATCAATGGTAAGGCTCTCTCACTTGAGATGACCTCACACATCAAGCCAGCTGAGAAGAAGGTCACTCCAAAGACCTACTCTGCCGAAGAAGAAGAGAAGATCGCTTCTATGGTTGAAGATAACGCGTTCCTAGAGGACATTGCCGAAGCAGTTGGTAAGACCGCTAACTCAGTTCGTGGTAAGCTTCTAAGCATGGGCCTCAAGGCCGAGCAGAAGAACAAGAAGGGTACTAAGGCCGATCCTTACGAGGGTATCGAAGATATGCTCGAAATGACAGTCGAACAAATTGCAGAGCATTTTGATAAGACAGTCCGAGGCGTTAAGACTGTTCTTACTCGCCGGAGCCTATCCGCTGCTGATTACACACCAAAGACAGTCGAAGACTAATCTTCACCGCTCTTTGTTAAAATATAGAGTAGAGTGCTTTGCACTCTACTCTATAGGTGTATCTAAAATATGACACGAGAACTAACTTTAAATGAAATTGAAGAACTTCAAATAGATTCCGTTTTATCCTTAAACGAAGAGGGTAAAACTGTCTTTTTTGATTCTTTAATCACACAATATTTTCCAAATATAAAAAGAGAATCGGCTGAGTATCATAACTTACAAGTTCATTACAGAGCTTGCTGGTTATTAGAAAAAATATATAGAAATAACGGGTTTATGAAAGAATGCTTTAGTGTAGTATATACTAAAACGGGTCTAATAAGAAATGTTTGGAATGATTTATATTATACAGATGATGACTTAATAATACACTAGGAGAATTAATGAAATACGTATTAGTAACTGGAGGATTTGACCCTGTTCATTCTGGGCACATAGAGTATTTTAAGGCAGCTAAGAAATTAGGTGATAAATTAATTGTAGGATTAAATTCAGACGAATGGCTTACTCGTAAAAAGGGTAAGCCATTTATGCCTTTAAAAGAACGTATTAGTGTAATAGAAAACTTAAAAATGGTTGACGAAGTTATAACCTGGGATGATTCTGATGGGTCGGCTAGTGCAGCTATTTTTAAACTTCGTTGTACTACACAGAATGATGACTCTATAATTTTTGCTAACGGAGGAGATAGAACAGAAACTAATACTCCTGAGCAAAAACTATGGAAAGATACGATAGGCGTTGAGTTTGCGTTTAATGTAGGAGGGGATAAGAAAACCTCTTCTAGTGTTATTTTAAACAACTGGGATAAAGAATTCGCAATTAGAGATTGGGGAACTTGGAGTGTTCTAAAAGAATACTCTAATGTAAAAGTAAAAGAACTAGTAGTAAAACCTGGACATTCTCTAAGTATGCAACGACACCGACATAGAGAAGAGCTGTGGTTTGTGTTAGAAGGAACTGCCACTGTAGGAACTTTAAATATCTCGTCAGATTATGATTATTACACTGTAGAAAAGCTTCGCACTACAACAATTAGAAAGAAACAATGGCACCAACTACAAAATAAACAAGATGAAATATTAAGAGTAGTTGAAGTTCAATATGGCGATCTTTGTGAAGAAGACGATATTGAAAGAAAATAAGATTTGACTGTTACTTTAACTTATTGTAAAATAGTAAAAAATAAGTAGGAGATAACATGTATTTTAACCAATCACAAACTGATTGGCGCATTTCCCAATGCTGCCAATTTCACGACAAATCACTAGCTAAACGATATAATTTCGGAACAACGACAAAAACCTACGCTCTTAAAGACGGAGGTAAAGAACGTGTTCAATCTAAAGCTATTGAGAATTGCAAAAAACTAGTAGATATTCTTTCTACATATTTTACAAAACAACCTAGAAATTTGCGCAGTTTCAGAATTTCTTCTGAGATGCTCCCTTGCTATACTCTAGAGTTTACAGAGCCTTGGTATGAAGAAATCATGCCAGAGATTTCTAAACTTCTAAAACAAGCAGGAGATATTGCTAAAGAACATGAAATTAGACTATCAGTTCACCCTGGTCAGTATACAGTTCTTGCGTCTAACAATCCACAGGTTGTTGAAAACTCAATCAAAGACCTTGAATACCATGCCCTCTATGGAATATTAATGGATATTCCTGCACCAGACTTTGCAATGAACATTCATCTTCAAGGTCTATATGGAGGAAAACACATTGACGGTATTAAACGTTTCGCTACTCACTTTGAATACTTATCAGAATACTCAAAACAATGCCTCACTGTCGAAAACGAAGACAAACCAAATGGATACGACATTGAGCACACCCTTGAACTCGCCCAACGAGTACCAGTCAGGACCTGCTTGGATATACACCACTACGCCTGTCACAGAATGCGGTCGTCAGAAAAAGCGATCAACTCATCGGGTAAAGAAGTTAACAGAAAAATCAGGGACGAAGTTAGACATATTAGTGTAAATGATGACTTCTTCAAAGAAGCTGTAAAAACCTGGGGAAATGTGCGTCCTCTGTTTCACAAGTCTCAATCGTTTCCGATAGACAACGAAAATTATTGGATGAAGCCAAACGCTCATTCTGATATGTATCACGATGAAGACCTAATGTCACAAGCTATTCCTATGCTAGAGTACGCAGATTTTGAAGTGGAAGCTAAAAGCAAAGAAGTAGCTGTACAACATTTTTACAAATTTATACAAGACGAAGAATCTATGGCAGGAGAAAACTTGACATGCAAAAGCTATGGGGATATTGGTGCAAATCAATAGGGAGCAAAGCTTATGAAGATAATAAAAAAGCTGATAGAGTAGCTATTATACGCACTATATGGGTTTTACTACATATTGTAACGTGTTTTGCAATCATCGCAAATGCTATAAGACACTGGTAAGTTACATTTTAATTGACACATATTCTTCTTTATGTTAAAATAAAGAAAAATAGGAGATTGACTATGGCTAAGAAGCCAATAACAAACGAAATTTCAGAAACAAAAATTAGACAAGCTATCTGGATGATAAAAGCAAATAAGACTAAAAAGTCTGTTTGTGAACATCTTGGTATTGCTTATAATACAAAACGTCTTGATACTATTATTAAAGAGTTTCAAGATAAAGAAAACAGACTAAAAGAGCTAAAAAAGAAACGCTCTAAAACTCCTTTCTCAGAGGCAGAAAAGAAAAGTATTGTAGACGATTATAATAATGGAGATAGTCAATCTGCCATTGCCACTCGTTTATACGCTTCTCCTCAGAGAATCAAAAACATTCTAATCGAAATGAACGTTCCTATTCGCGCTCGATCTAAAACTGGGAAAGCAAAAGTAGATCACGTTGTTCAAGACTTAGACGTTATCTTTAAAAAAGAAGATAGAGTATTTATTCCAAAAATTAACGCTTTTGGCAAAGTAAAAGAAATTTTTGATGAAGAATGGATTGATTATCATAGACAGCCAGAACGTCGTCGATACGTAGAACTTCACGCACTAGAAGAAGCTAAGAAACGGTATGGAGAAACGTTTGAAGGCCATGAAGATGTACACTGGAATATTTACTGGCAATATGATAACGGAACTGAATGGAAAGAGTCTGCTATAAAGTATAAAATCGGTCAAGTAGAAAATATAATAGAAGAAACCGGTAGAGAGTACTATTCACTATTTGTAGACGGAGACTACGGACATTTTAGGAATGAAAAACGAGAAAATCTTTTCCCTGTAAAGAGTAATTAATGGCACTAGACTTACAAAAACTTGCTATCCGAAGATTGTTGGATGGCAAAGACCCTGATTTTTATTCTAAATTAACCCCTGTGTACTTCACAGGGGCTAATTCTGCTTTGTTCAATAGAGTTCAAACATTTTACAAAGCTAATATTAGAATTCCAACTTTAGATGAGTTTCAGGTATTAAAGAAAGAATCCTCTCTTCAAGAGTATTTTGATACTCAAATTCTTGATGAAGATAATAAATATGATGAAGTTGCAGATGAATTTTTAGTCGGTCAGCTACAGGATTACTATATCCGAGAAGAAACTATTGGGTTCTTAGACAAATTTATTAATGATCTATCAGAACTAGAAAAAGTAGAAATAGTAGATCAACTACAGACTCATTTATTAAATCTAAATAAAGCTCTTCCAATGACAGACGAGCTTTATGATGTTGCAGATCTAGATTTCTTTCCAAATCCTGATGATTTTATCTTACATCCTTCTGGATTAAGTGCTGAGTATGACTCTGCAAATGGAGGTCTTGCCTTACAAGAACTGGTGTTACTTGGAGGCCGTCGTGGATCAGGTAAGTCTATTATAAGTCTCAATCTGGCAATAAATAGATTTTTACAAGGTAACACAATTGCCTTTTTTACTATAGAAATGAGATATAAAGAAGTTTATGATCGTCTACTAAGTATTCTTAGTGGTGTTCCTTTTCTATCTATATTTAAAAATGAACTAACCAATGATCAGAAACTATCTCTCGTAAAATCAAAGATTGATAATTTTTATGCCCAGGATTCGGTAATTGATGATTGGTACAAAGAATTATATTCTACGAAAGATTTTAAAAAGTTTGAAAAACGAGTAAAGTCCGAAAAGCCCCCACTAAAAGATAATAGGTTCTTTATTATTGATGACGAAGGGTTAACCCTAAATCGTATTGATCATTATTGTAATATGTTTTCTAATCAATACGATAAATTTAACATGGCAGTTGTAGACTATATTAACATTATCAAACATGACGATTCTAAAGACTGGAAAACACAAATTGTGTTGGCAGAGGCCCTAAAAGGTATAAGCCGTAAATTCAATCTTACTATGTTGTCTCCTTATCAGATTGACGCAACTGGTGAAGCACGATTTGCTAAAGGTATTCTTGATAGCGCAGATAGAAGTTTTGCGTTCTTTCCTGCAAAGGAAGGAGAAGATAGGGCACAAGATAATAAACTACAAATACACACTACAAAGATTCGTAATGGTAAACATATGAGTTTTGAGGTATTTATGGATTGGGAGTGTGTAAAAGTTGATCCTTCTCAAAGTCAGTCTATTAACGCTGCCCCGCACCGTGGAGCAATGTATGGAGATGATGAGAAGGGAAAATCGTCAGAAGCGAGTCGTGACATATGAACATGATTGATGTTTTAGAACAGCACGGATTAAACTATGAAAAAACTAATAATCCAATAGAAATTGTTTTACAATGCACTTCTGGTAATCATGCAGATAATAGACCAAGTATGATGTATAACTTAGATAAAGATATATTTCATTGTTGGTCTTGTGATTTCAAAGGAACAAAACGTCGTTTTCTACAAAGTATTGGTATAAATACTGATATACCTTTTGATAGTAAACAGCCTTTTAAAATTCAAAAATTACGTGATAAATTAAATGAAGTAATGTTTGAAGACTATATGACAATTCCAGAAGACGCTCGGTCTGTTAATGGAACTGTACGCAATATTAGCGCTACCACCTTAAAATATTTTGAAGCTTTCTTTACTGAGAAGCTTGGATTAGAAGATTATGTTTGCTTTCCCGTATCACAGTTTGGTAAAATAAGATTTATAGAAGGTAGAAACAGATTTGCAAAATCTGAGAAACCAAAATATTATCGTCGCCCTGCTAAAGCTAGATCGTCAGATATGCTTTTTCCATTAGACAAGATTAAGGATAAATCACAACTTATCTTAGTAGAAGGTCTATTTGATATGTTAAATATGTGGGACAAAGGTTATACCAATACCGTATGTGTATTTGGTGCAACTAACTTCAGTACTCCTAAACTGGAAGTTCTTGATAAAATTGGAACAACTTTTGTTGAGATACTATTTGACGGAGATGCTGCAGGATTATCTGGTGCAAACAAGATAGCAAACCTTTTAGAAAGACGATTTATACAGTCAAAAATTATTAAACTACCGTCCGGTAAAGATCCAGGCGACTTAACACAAGATGAATTAAACATGATATTACCAAAGGATAGATATAAAAATGTCAAATAATGTAGCTTTTGTTTTTGCATCAACCTCTGAAAAAGACCCTCAAATTATGAGTAAGTATTTTGAAGAAGAGTTTGATGTACATTTCCTATGCTCAAAACCTAAAGATAAAATTCTAAAGAAAGATATTGATTTAGACTTGTCAGTTCTTGACGAGTATAAAGTAGTGTGTCCTGTTGGTGCAGAGCCTTTAAAATACGTAGCTGGCTTAACTGGTATTACAAAGTATAACGGTCTGTTCATTGAGAAGAAATGGTTGCCGTTTCTTCATCCTAACATGACAGTTTTCAAACCTCAATATGAGGATGAGATTCTAAAAGCTACCATTCAACTTAAGAAAGTTCTGTCGGGAGAAATTGACTCTAATATTCAAGAAAAAAACTATGTGTATATAGACTCGCAAGTAGACCTAGATAATGTAATGGATAAATTTATGTCTGCTGACCCTCTCATTGTTGATATTGAGACTTCTAGTCTATCACCAAGGACAGGTAATGTTATTGGCATAGCACTATCGACTCAAGCACATGAAGGCTACTATATTCACTCTGATTTAATTACCAATAATAAAGAATGGTTTCACGAATTATTTAAGAATCGAAAATGCGTTCTCCATAATGCAAAATTTGATATGAACTTTCTTCAATATGAGTTTGGATTTAAGTTTCCAGATTTTGAAGACACAATGCTTATGCATTATTGTCTAGAAGAAGCTGTAGGCACACACGGTCTTAAACCCCTAGCTCTAAGATTTACTGATCTTGGAGACTATGAACGTGATCTTGATGAGTATAAGAAAACTTTTGCTCGTAAAAACAAGATCAAACTAGCAGACTTTAACTATGGTATGATTCCAACAGACATCCTTGCTCCATATGCTGAGAAAGATGCAGATGCTACATATCAACTGTGGAACAAGTTTAATCCACTAATTAGTAAAAGCAAAGAGTTTTCTTATCTTTATAACGAAATTCTAAAACCTGCCACACTTGCTCTTATGAGACTAGAGCATAATGGTGGTCCTATTGATATGGATAAGCTATCTTCTATTGAAGAAGAATACAAAATTGATATTGAAGAATGTTTAGCTGAGATTGAAATGCACGAGGATGTCAAAACTTTTGAGCGTCTTCACAGTAAAACTTTCAATCCAAATAGTACACAACAATTACAAGAACTTTTCTTTAAAATTATCAAACTTAAACCCACTAAGAAAACTGCAACAGGTGCTTGGTCTGTTGACAAAGAAGTTCTTGCTGAACTAAACCATCCTCTATCTCAAGCCATTCTTGACCTTCGTGAAAAGACTAAGCTTCTAAATACCTATATTTCTAGTATTAGAGATGGCGTTGACCAAGATTTACGACTTCGTAGTGGTTTTAACATTCATGGAACAACCTCTGGTCGTCTTTCTAGTTCTGGAGTTCTAAACTATCAAAACATTCCGAGAGATAACAAAGATGTTAAAAAACTCTTCAAAGCACGTCCCGGATACAAAATTATTCAAGGCGACCTTGGAACAGCAGAAGTTTATATTGCTGCAGCACTAAGTAGCGATCAGTTCCTACAACGAGCGTTCAAAGAAAAGCTAGACTTTCACTCTTATATTGCAAAACAGATTTTTAACTTACCTTGTGAGGTAAACGAAGTTAAAAATCAGTTCCCAGATAAGAGACAACACGCAAAAGCTATCACCTTCGGTATTATGTATCAAGCTGGTCCCGCAAAAATTGCAGAAACTGCTGATGTAACTACGCCAGAAGCAAAATCTTTTATTGCAAAATATTTTAGAGAAGCCTATGCCCTAAAATCTTATATTGATGATAGTAACGCACAAATTGAGAGTACTGCTTTCATTTACAGCTTCTTTGGGCGTAAACGTAGACTTCCAGAATCGCGCTCTTCAAATCGTGGAGTAGCACAACACGCAATTCGTTCTGGAGTAAACTTTTTAGTTCAAAGTGTTGCTTCAGATATTAATATATTTGGTCTCATTGACCTTATTAATTGGATTGATGAAAAGGGATATCAAGACGATATATTACCATTTACAGTAGTCCATGACTCAATTGTTGCAGAAGTTAGAGAAGATCTTGTAGAGATGTACGTTTCTAAAACAAAAGAATTTATTCAAAAAGACCGTGGGTGTTCTATAGAAGGCTGTCCTATTGGTATGGATTTCGAAATTGGTCCCAGTTGGGGAGAACTCAGAGAATATGAAGGCTAATAAAGAATGAAGCTTGTAGACACAACAGATGAAAGATTATATCAAAAGTGTAATCATGTAGAAAAACCACAATCTTTAAGCATAAAAATGCTCAGAGATAAAATGGCGAAGCTAATGAAAAGAGAAGGTGGTATAGGATTAGCGTCTACTCAAGTAGGAAAATCAGAAGCCTTGTTTATTATGTATAAAGGTGGAAGAATTATTACTTGTATTAACCCCTCTATATCTTGGCAGTCAGACGATGTAGTAGAAATGAAAGAAGGCTGCGTTAGTTTTCCTAATATATTTATAAAACTATGGCGACCTTCTAAAATTATTGCAGAATATACTGATATTAGGGGAAAAAGAATAACTGAAAAAATGGAAGGTATAGAAGCAAGGTGTTACCAACACGAGCTTGATCATTTAAGTGGTATCACTTTTATTCATAGACAAGATGAGCAAAAATAAATTAGTATTACAAATTATGACAATGCCTACTGATTGTAACCCACAAGGTAAAATATTTGGTGGGTTTATTATGAGTAAAATGGACCAAGCAGCAGGAACTATCTGTAAAACTTATGATTATGTTACGAAAGCTGCCACCGATATTATTTTTCACGCTCCTGTTGAAGTTGGGGACATTGTTCAGTGTTACGCAGAAATAGTAAAATCAGGTAAAACTTCTCATACAATAAAAGTAGATGTTCATGTAGATGATGAATTTCATACAAAAGTATGTGAGGGAGTTTATACAATGGTTCGCACCGATTCTCGGGGGCGACCTATACCTCATCATGTCTAAGTTTTCTAATTTAAATTTCCCTATTTTCGGATTAAAAACTGTTGTTGAGTTTAATTATACCCTTAATGAGATATTTACTACAATAAACGGTCAAAAATATATTGTAGATGATAAATCTATCAATAATACTTCATATTTAAGTAGATTAATAGAATTAGATTCTAGAAAAAAATATCAAAGATTAAAATTTGATTATACTATTAGAAATATGGAAGAATTATTAAAATCTGATTGTAAAGTAGGAATTGATGATCTAGGAAACATTAGATATTTTAATGTAAAAGAACAATTTAAATATTCTGAGCGAAAGATAATCAAAAATAGAAATAAACACTTTTGGTTCGATAAAATAAGCTACCCTTTTACGTTAGATTTAGAAAATATAGAAAAAATTGCTGAAGATTACAAATATTATTATGGTAAAATGACATATATTAATAGAAATTGGTATTTTTTAGGATTTTGTGATGAAAAGAGTAATAAAGATAAGATATGGATATAAATCATTTAGTAACTTTAGATAACTGGAATATAGAATCATTAAATAGGTTTTTTAAAACAGTAGATGAATTTAAAAAAGGTAGATTTACGCCTTATGTGAATAAAATAATTACAAATCTATTTTATGAACCTTCCACTAGAACTAGTTCTAGTTTTTTTGCAGCCGCCAAGATGGTAGGCGCAGATGTTATCTCTATTAACAATGTTAGCTATTCAAGTGTTTCAAAAGGAGAGACTCTTGAGGATACCATTAGAACTTTAGCTTGTTATAGTCAAATTATTGTACTCAGACACTCAGAAATTGGTGCAGCGAAAAGGGCAGCTAGTATTTCTCCCGTTCCAATTATAAATGCTGGTGACGGGGCAGGAGAACATCCAACACAAACACTATTAGATCTATATACTATATATAAAAACTTTGGAAAAATAGAAGATTTAAAAGTCGCTTTCGTCGGAGATAATAAAAATAGTAGAACAGTACATTCTTTAGGTAAAGTTTTAGAAAAATGTGCTGAAGTTTATTATTGCGATGATTATTCTGTTGATAATATACCAGAATCAGATATATATTACTTAACAAGAGTGCAAAAAGAGCGAGGAAGCTCTGGTAGTTATGAATTAACAAAAGAACATATTGATAAATTACCAGAAAAGTGTATAGTTATGCATCCATTTCCTAGAAATGAAGAAATTCCTCAATGGTTTGATAGCGATCCAAGAGCAAAATACTTTGAGCAAATGTCAAATGGGCTTTATGTCAGAATGGCAATACTCTATGATAGGTTATAAAAATGGAGCCTATAAATTTAGTAATATGGGATCACGGTTTGACAAAGCGTATTGAAAATGAAATTTATATTAAACCTCAATACTCTTTTTTATTACCTTTTTGGGAAGAAAAAGTAAAACAAGAAAATGAGTTAATTACTAGAAGTGGGTATAATATAAATATTCCATATTGTTCACGAAATGTTATTGATAGAGTAGGGGAAGAAAAATTTACGCTAAATACTAAAAATATTATCGGGTGGGTCCCTTTCCAAGAGTATCCACAAATATCATTTAAAGACGCTATGATTGAATCCGCTCAAAATATAGCTAGTAAAGGAAAAACTATAGATTTTCTTTGGTCAGGAGGGTTAGATAGTGTTGCAGGGCTTTTAGCTTTTATGGAAGCAGGAGTAGATAAGCAACTTCACCTTATTATAGGAGGTGTTCCTGAATCCCCAGAAATATTTAATAAATTAGTAAAAGATAGGATAGATTATACGATAATACCTGATAATGATAAAGATAAGATAACTGGTGTTGCTAGACCAGATATAAGAATACTAACTACTATGTCAGAAATGGACCCTATGTTTGGTAATAAAAGTACTAAAGCAGGACGAGGAGTTGTTGTAGATAGTTGGCCCGGCTTGTGGAAAACTAAAAGACGACATTTTTTAAATCATCTGTCTTGGAGGTGGTGCTCAAATTTTCAAGGGGATAAAATTGATATAGATAATTATATGCCCTTTGCTTTACAAGAACCCCTAGAAAAATGGATGTGTAACCATGTTATTAACGAAGAAATGGTTTACTACGATGTAAGCGATAAAAACTGGGAATTTGGAAATATAAACTGTCCATTAGAAAAACACTACAAAAAATGTAAAAAACCAATGAGAGACTTCATAGACGAAATTTTAAAAGGAAAAATTCCTTATCTTCGAGAAAAAAACCCGAGCGGGTCACTTGTAAAAAAATTAAACAAATCAACACTCGATAGAGTCATAGGAGTTACCGACAAAGGAGATGTGATTACTCCAAAAAGTTTTTATGACTACAATTTTTTAAAGTTTATTAACGTAGATCTTTTAAAAGAAGCGTATAGTGGAAGATAAGATAAAACAATGAATAAAATTAACATAAAATCAGCAACAATTACTGATAAAATATACATAAAAGAAGAAGATATTGAAGATGTATCAGCTTTTGAGCAGGCATATACCTATCAAATTGTTGATGATTTTCATTATACCTATGAATATGACGAAGATAAAGGAATATACACTGTTCCTAGTAACTCTTACTCTAAATTAGACATAAAAACTATTGAGGATTTACGAAACTTCGAAGATTCTGAACAAAATTTTCAATTTAAAGGAGAACTACGAGAAGAACAACAAGATATGGTAGATGCTTTCTTTCAGATTAATGATAGAGTACGTAGTGGACTATTTCAAGCACCTTGTGGTTGGGGTAAAACCTATGTAGGATGCAATCTTTTAGCTCGTGCCAATAAACCCACTCTGATTTTAGTGCATACAAAGCTTCTTTTTAGGCAATGGATCGAAGAACTAGAAAATCAAATACCTGGAATTAAGATAGGAAAGATTGGAGACGGTCTTTTAGATATTCAAGACATTACAGTGGGTATTTATAAGAGTGTTTTAAACAATATTCCGCAATTACATGACAGGTTTGGGCTTCTAATGGTTGATGAAGCACATTTATGTCCTGCTGATATGTTTTCGCAAGCAGTAAATGCAGTAAATTGTCGCGCAAAGATAGCTATTACCGCTACTCCTCGTAGAAAAGACGGAAAACATATAGTTTTAGACGACTATTTTACAACATTTAAGTCATATGCTTATGATCCCCGGATTTTAGCTACCCCAAAAGTTGAAATATATCAAACAGATATTAGATTCAATGTTCTTGATCCAAAGCGAGATTGGAGTAGACAGACCAATAAACTTGCATCTAACTCGCAGTTGCGCCAGCGAGTATCTGAAATTGCCATATCAAAAGTGAGTGGAGGTCGGTGCATACTCATTTTAGGAGAACGTCTAGATTGGCTTCGCGAGTTAAATAAGATTATTCCAGATTCAGTACTATTGATTGGAGAAACCGGTGAAGAACAGCGCAAAGAAATACTAGATAACGTAGGTCCAAAGTATAAAGTAGTGCTGACTACAAAACTTTTTGATGAAGGAATTAGTTGTCATAGACTTGACACTCTATTTTTAGTGTTCCCATCAAATAACCCTATAAAGCTAGAGCAAAGAATTGGAAGAATTATTAGAGAGCATCCAGATAAAAAACGTCCTCTTATTTGTGACTTTTGGCTAACAGGTCCAATAGTTTCTAAACAACAAAATAATAGAAGAAACTGGTACATACAAAGAGGATATTCTCTATGAGTTTTTACTTTAACTGGTATGAACTTCTTAAAAAATCCAAAAAGGATTATGATTCAATTATCGTGTTGACTTATGCTTCTACTTTTGGATATAATAAGAAAATAGCAAATAGTTCTTTAGACTTAGTAAAAAAACTTAATATAAGTAGAATACCAAACTGGTTAAATTCAAGTCTAATAATGAATAAGAGAAGCTTTGAAATATTCAACAATTACAGAGTTGAAGAACCACAAAGCTATTATAGAAATCCATCATTTCTCAAAACTGTTACACCAGTAACACATAAAATACAATACTTATGGTTGCTTTCGCACAGAAGAAATGATGATAAAAACCCATTTATTAATAGAGACTTTTTTAAGTTAAAAGAAATAGATGGTATAAAAAGTAACCCATTTATAAGTATTGATAAAGACAAAATAACATTCGTCTTAGAAAATACCTACACACAAAGAACATAGTTCAACAAGAAAGGAAACACTAATATGGTATCATGGGATAAAGCAAAAGGAAACGCCGGAGGCGGCGGAGGCGGACAACGCCGAGAGATTGAGAGACTAACTCTCCCAGTTGGAGACACAAAGGTTCGACTAATCGGAGAAGTTATGCCTCGTTATGTATATTGGGTAGTGACTACAGAAGGTAAAAAGATGCCTGTAGAATGTCTACGATTTGATCGTCAAAAGGAAACTTTCAATGACTCAAACAAAGACCCAATGTCAGAAATTGACGATGAAGTATATTCAGATAAACCTCAGTTTGCATATGTTTGCAATGTAATTGATCGTGCAGATAATAAGATCAAGATTTTTGATCTTCGTTCTACGATTTACAAGCAGATTGTAGATTATGCTACAAATCCAGATTATGGTAATCCAGCAGATGACGATGCAGGATATGACATCACGATTAAGAAGGAGAAAACAGGTCCTCTACCACAGAATGTTAAGTATTCTGTAATTCCTGCAAGAAACAACTCCTCACTTACAGAGTCAGAGAAATCACTAGAACTATTTGAACTTGATAAGATTTACAAGCGTCAATCTTATGAAGAACAGAAACAGTGGCTTCTTCAAAATACGGCTTATTTTGCGGAGGAAGCTTCGGATGAATTTAAGCCAGAAGCAGTTGAGGATCTTGACTAAATGGCAAAAAAGTCCTTAAGTGACTTCGAAACAATAGAGACAGAAGATTCTTCTCCTACCAATGCATTTCAAGTAGGAGAAGACGGACAAGCACAAGTAGACCTCCAAAAGATAAGAGAAACTTGTTCTGTATTCTTTGCTACTCCTTGTTATGGAGGCATGATTACAGATCAATATTTTCTTAGTATTTTCAAAGCATCTCAAGAATTAGTAAGGCATAATATTACCTTCCGATTAACTACTCTTAGAAATGAAAGCCTAGTAACTAGGGCTAGAAATATTCTTACTGCAATGTTTTTAGACTCTGGAGCTACTCACCTATTTTTTATTGATGCTGATATTGAGTTTGATCAAGAGTCTGTTATTAGGATGCTTGCAATGGATAAACCAATTATTGCAGCAGCATACCCTAAAAAGGCTCTTCCAATTCAATATGCTATGAATTTTAAATATACCGATCCTGTTAAAAAACAGATTAGAGTAGAAAACGGGGCTATCGAAGTGTGGGACGCCTCTACAGGATTCTTCTGTATTAAGCGCGAAGTTTTTGAGAAGATGATGGTAGAATATCCACACCTTCACTATAAGAATGATAGTAATATTGATCCTAAACTTCAGAAATACTGCTATGCATTTTTTGATACAATGATTGACCAAGATGAAAACGGAGACAATCGTTATCTTTCAGAAGACTATACTTTCTGTAGATTGTGGCAAAAAATGGGAGGGGAAATATGGATGGACCCAAATACAAAACTAAACCATGTAGGGTCTTATACTTTTGAAGGGGATCTTAGTAAGATCATAAATACAAATATTCGAGGATGAAAGTAGGGTTTACTTGTTCAACATTTGATTTACTACATGCAGGACATATTCAAATGTTAAGAGAAGCAAAAGATCAATGTAATTATTTAATTTGTGGACTTCAAGTAGATCCTAGCCTTGATAGACCAGAGAAAAACTCCCCAGTGCAATCTATTGTAGAAAGATATACTCAGCTTAACGCAGTAAAATACGTTGATAAAATAATTCCTTATTGTACAGAAAGAGATTTAGAAGATATCTTAGAAATGTATAATATAGATGTAAGAATTATAGGGTCAGAGTATAGAGATGGTAACTTTACTGGAAAAGCTATCTGTGCTAAAAGAGGTATAGATTTATATTTCAATAGCAGAGATCATAGATTTAGTTCAAGTGATCTTAGAAAAAGAATCTATGATCAAGACGCAAATGTGACGTCTTATGAAAATAGCGAACTCCGTTCGCCCAGCTGTGTCTCTCCGAGACAACGTGAAGGAACATCGTAGGTCAGCGCTCTTTAACAGCTGTTCACCTGCGGTGTTCGTTTTTCACTAATTATGCACATAGAATAGCATACTTTTTGCCTTTCGGCAAGTATGTAAAATAAAATTTTTTCTTTGCTCTTTCTAGTGCTACGTTGTAACAAAATTGTAACATAAATGTGATATATTTATAATGAAAATAAAACATATTCATGCTCATATGAAATCTGCTTTTAACTATGCAGAGTGTTCCACAGCCGTCCGTCTTCAGGTCGGCTGTGTTATTGTGAAAGATGATCGTATTATCTCAATAGGATACAATGGTATGCCAAGTGGTTGGGGTAATAAATGTGAAACCTCAGTGATTTGGGATAAAGGTGTGCAGTTAGCTAGTCCTATTCTCAAAACTAAACCAGAAGTACTACATGCAGAATCAAATGCTATAGCTAAACTGGCACGATCACCTGAGAGCGGAGAAGGCGCTACAGCTTTTATTACTCACGCTCCTTGTCTAGATTGTGCAAAACTTCTGTATCAAGCTGGTATCTGTGAAGTAAACTATTGTCATAGCTATAGACTCACAGATGGAATAGATTTTTTAAAACAGTGTAATATTAAGGTTTATCAGGTATCTCTATGAAAAGAACGATGTTTTCTGCCAATTCACATGATGAGGAAGCAGAAGACCTTACAGATGCTATAGTAGAGATGCTACAAGATGAACCTGAGATAGAGATTAGAGATCTATCTCGTAGATTAAATGTAGAGATGATTAGTCTTCCTTGGGGAGTTGGTTCTCCCTTTGCCTACATATATAAAGAAGACCAAAAAACCTGGTGTTGTCTCAAATCTCAATATCGAAAGAGAACTTAACAATGGATGTAGTTACAATTTGGATGGCACTAGGATTCCTCTTAGCCGCCTATTCTGTTATAGCAAACGATAGCGTTCAAACTCTTGGAACTTGGATTGCGTCGAACAATGAACGATTCCACTGGACTGCTTTATGGACCGCCGCTTCGGCGGTTTTGCTTTGGGCACTATGGTTCGGTTGGTATATCAACGGAGGAGATATTTCATATGGTCGCCTAACTAAAATACCTTTCCAAGAAATACAGTGGTATCATGCAGCGGCTCCCGCAGTGCTACTACTACTTACTAGAATTGGTGTTCCTGTTTCAACATCATTTCTTGTGCTTTCAGCCTTCGCATCAACCTTTGTATTAGAAAAGATGTTGATGAAATCTATCATGGGATATGCTGTAGCAGCTGTCGCTGCCTATGCACTCTGGCATATCATTGCTAGATTAATTAATGAAAAGAAGCCTATTGGGGATCATTGGAGTCGTCCTTATTGGCGTGTAGCACAGTGGATAACTACTGGTCTACTTTGGTGGACTTGGTTATCACATGATATGGCTAATATCGCAGTGTTTCTTCCCAGACAAGTTCCTTGGGACTTGATGATTATCATTTCAATCATCTTTGTTGCAGGATTAGGATGGATGTTTATGGAACGTGGAGGTAAGATTCAAAATATTGTGTTAGAAAAATCTACAACACGATATATTAGGTCAGCTACGTTAATTGATTTAGCGTATTTTATTATTCTCTACTTCTTCAAAGAACTTAATTCAATACCAATGTCTACGACTTGGGTATTCGTTGGACTACTGACAGGACGAGAACTAGCAATTGCTAGTGTTCATAATACTAAGATGAAACAAATCTTTCCTCTTGTCACTCGTGATTTTATGAAGATGATGATAGGTCTTGGTGCTTCAGTAGGAATTGTATTATTAATTCATTATGTAATTGTACCTAACGGTTACTAGAATTTAAGTTTAAATAGTTCTGGACAATTATGGGATAGTGTAGTAAAATACACTATCCCTAAATTTTTGGAGAAGCTAGATTGAAAATTTTACACAGTGCCGACTGGCATATTAACCTACATAAGAAAAAAGTTCCTGCAGACTGGAGTGCTAATCGTTTTAGATTATTCTTTGAAGAACTTCACAAATTAGAAGAAACACATGATGTCCATTTCTTGTCTGGGGACATCTTTGATAGAAAACCAGAACCAGACGAAATTTGTTTATTTTTAAGGTATATAAATGCAGCTAAAATCCCAACATACATTATTCCTGGAAACCACGAAGCGACTAGAAAGGGCGAAACATTCCTTGAACATTTCCATGAACAACATGCTATTACGAATCCAAACGTGGTTCTTATTACAAAAAATCAACGTGAAATTATACGGGGGCAAAGCGTATATTTCTTCCCATATGGCGAGATGCAAAAAGAAAATCTTTTGGATTTTGAGGGAGATGAAATTCTCGTTACTCATATTCGTGGAGAAGTACCGCCCCATATCACGGCTGAATACGATTTTGAAAAGCTTCGTCCCTGGAAACTCATACTTCTTGGTGACATACATTTTGCTCATCGTTACATGGATTATCCTGCTTGGTATAGTGGTTCTCCGATGAATGTGAGCTTTGATAGAGATGACTCTAGAGATTATGGGGTTAACTCTATCGACTTTAGATCTATTGATGATTACGAAGTATCTTTTCTACCCTTAAAACTTCCAAAGCTAGTAAGAAAAACTCTACAAGTAGGGGGCGATATGGTTCCTGATGATTTTAATCATGTAATCTATGAAGTAACTGGATCAGTAGATCAACTTGCAAAAGTACAAAACTCAGAACTTTTAGACAAAAAGATAGCTCTTAAGCCAACAGAAAATTCAAAACTAGACTTAAAAAATATGAACCTAATTGAAGAACTAAGAGCCTATTTAGACTATACAAAGATCTCTAACATAGATGAGATAATAAAAGACTTTCAAGATTTAAATGTAGATGCTGGAAATTAATAGAGTCTACTGGGAATATGACAACGGAGACTGGTGGAGGCCTAGTCCTTACTCTACTGCCAGCGTAACCTGTCCAAAATACAGAAGATATGGACCTACAATAAGGCACGATTTATTTACTCTTGTAGAAAAATTCGTAGAAAAGTACCCTAAATATAATTACTATATTGCCATGAGTGGGGGTATAGACTCTGAAATTACCGCAGAAACTTTTTTTCAACTAGGTGTTCCTTTTGAAGCGGTTAGTTTGTCGTTATTTGAAGCGCAAAATGCAC